>OLWA01001510.1_pt1 | contig 23877 bp, 19 predicted proteins | sample 1673251 | NCBI WGS metagenome assembly OLWA01 (sample SAMEA3178937, study PRJEB25190) | human gut metagenome | biome: human gut; feature: human-associated habitat; material: faeces | place: Austria | collected 2013 | reverse complement strand
CCAAAGTTACATATCTTTGCGCATATTTTAACAACCAGGTTTTTACACTGACCCCTTTTTTCGTACCCGCTCGAATCAGGAGATGTCTATAGAGCACAAATATAAGCCAATCATGGCCCGTAGGTCATCTCACACAACTCCAACTCGCCGCTCACGCAATGGGAAAAAGGATAGTTCATCTTCAAGATTTTTAATCATTGGAGGCTCAATCTGTGCAATAGCATTCATTGGTCTCTTAGTCTGGTTTCTGACAAGAACTCCTTCATATACATTTCAACGTTCCCAGCTTGACAAGTACGTTGATATGACTCAGAACGTGCATTTGCTGAATGATGGAGCATCGGTGTATGTTGATATGTCAGACGGCATGAATTACGCATACTCTACGCCTGAAAGTAAGGAGATACTTCAAGCAATTATAAACAAACTTGCAGCAAACCAAGCCATCAAGTTTTATGGATTAGCTGATGAGAAAATAACTCCATTGGATTATTCTCATACACAACTTTATAATTATATGCTCAGTCCGAGCAGCTATGATAAACAAAAAGCTCCGATTGAAGCCACATTGAAAAGAATAGTATCTGAGAATCAACCAGCACTCCTTATGACTGATTTTGAAGAATATAAGGGGCAGGTTATAGAACAAGCCGCTTACGCAAAAGAATGTTTCATTGCATGGCTTGCTAATGGTAATAACATCACCTTTTACAAATGGGACTTTGTGGAAAAAGGGAAAGCCAAGCATATGTTCCTGGCTGTATTTGATGATAATGCCAACCGGTTGAATTCATTAGTCGCAAACGCAGTTAGTTTGACAGCTCCGAATACTCAGAGGTACGTTCTCGGAGGTCGTAATTTTGCTTATCCCACCAGTACGCAGTATATATCCCTAAAACAAGGTGGCAACTACCATAATGACAAGGGTGTCGATGTTGTGACAGTTGTAATGGAAAATGGAGGCACCAATGACTACATAAGTTACGCCAAACCTTATGCCACTGAAAATGGAGCTCCCGGCCAGTTCGCACCCTTAGACATATCTCTTGGCGCATACGCAGAATATTATCCGCTTGGTGTAAATTGGGCTGATGCCATTGCTAATGCAAAACGCATGCAGGAATCAGGAATTCCAGAAAATATCAAATATGACCACCTGTTAAGTGACCTGTATATTGACTTCGGAGCTCAAAACGGGTTCAATATTGAAAATATTGAAATCCGTGTATTTGATATGGGAGAAACCATGATGACAATTTCAGCGAAAGGAGATTCAATAAAAATAGAAGAAATAGAACGAATTGATAAGCCCGAAGTTAATATGTTCCTAGCAGCATCAATGCATGATGTTAAAGATTTGCCTATTGGCTGGAAGGAAATAACGGTTGATTTCGATAGTCAGTTTAATGGCGAATTTATCGGGGGCATCAATCCTATAAATCTATTTAGGGCCAACATTGTCATTTCTAAAGCCACTCCAAATATAGCTGAAGTAAACAACTTCTTTGGCTGGACAGGGAATCCATCGTTAGCTAATTCTATCAAAGAAACATTGACCGCTGGTTCATCAAATCCTCAGGGTCGTATTCTTTACACATATTATATAAAAACCATTTCTGAATAAATAAAAATATCATATGGAACAAGTATCAATCACATCTGCCTATATGTGGGCAATCGTAATCATGGTGGCATTTTTTCTGCTCGCCGTGATAATCTCAAATCTTATACTGTTTAAACCAAACAATCCCGGTACCACAACTCGCAGAATTTGGTTTTGGGTACTCTGTGTTGCAACTGGTGTCGTTGGATTTATAATCAACTTCATCATCGGTAAAGGCATAACCGTTCCGAGCATACAGAGCGATTACTTCATGCATTCAGGAATAGCTGCCGGTGTTTGTGTTGTCGTTTACATTCTCGTCGGTTTTGTTGTCAGCAAACTTTTCCCAAACTCTAAGGTTGGTACGTGGTTCTAAACGCATAAGGAGAAATAAATGAACGATAAACTATTCCTGATAGCTATCGGTGGTACCGGAATGAGGTGCCTCGAATCTTTTGTGCATTTATGTGCGGCCGGACTATTCGATAACCATACTATTGAGATTCTTACTCTTGACACCGACCAAAATAATGGTAATAAGGATCGAGTCGAGAGTCTTATAGGTCTCTACAACAAAGTTAAAACAAACGACGCATCGAATCAGGGTGGAGAACAACGCAGTAATACGTTCTTCTCCGCCAAGTTGAACCTATATAGATTTTTTACTGACTATTCTACACCGAATAGGCAGACCCTCCACGCTCTAGCATCAACTAAAAATCTTACCGACGAACAGCGGCAAGACAACCAAGATCTTTCAGACCTCCTGTTTGAACGAGATTCAGTTCAACAATTCAAACTTGATCACGGATATAGAGCACAAACTCATCTTGGCTCAATGCTAATGTATCATGGTATAATTGAAGCTGCAATAAACGCCAAAAAAGGCGGAGATGCTGTAAAGACACAAGAGAAAGAACTTGCCAGATATCTTGAGCTAATCAATAAACACGCTGCAACCACACGAGTATTTGTTTTCGGAAGTGTATTTGGAGGAACCGGTGCTTCATCTATACCAGTAATACCTATCGCAATAAGTGAAGCCCTTAAAATCCTTACAGGCGGTAACAATGAGTTAAACCTGAAAAAAGTTCTTTTCGGATCTACTCTTTTAACCGACTACTTCACATTCAAAACGCCGACAACTCAGCAACTGACTATAGATAAAATCATTGCTGACGCCAATAATTTTGCTCTAAACTCTCAAGCAGCTTTAAGTTTCTATAATGATGATACAACCGTAAAGAAGACTTATAAGCGAATGTACCACATTGGCTGGCCGAGCAGTTTAAAAATAAACTATTCAGATGGTAAAGCCGGGAATGTGGTTACAGGAGGGCATGAACAGCGAAACGATTGTCATGTTGCAGAGTTGATGTGTGCAGTTGCTGCATATGACTTCTTTAACGAAGATCGTGCAAAGCTTGAAAAAATAGGCGAAGCCGAGTACGATTTTAGAACAGTTGCAGTCGATGACAATGGCAATATGCAGTTGTCAGGAGCAAGTTTTGTGGGGTCTGAACGCGGTGAAATATTCGAGAATAAACTCGGAGCCTTACTGTCCTTGGCTCACATAATCTTGTCAAAATTTGAAGGTGCGCACGAAGGCACCTGTGGAACCGCTCAGTTGCTTAATTATCTCGACTCTGCAAAATTCACTAATTTCAACGAACTTTCTGATGCGCAATGCGCCGAGATAGACGAGTATCTCAAGGAATTTGGATACAAATTCGTTAAGAGCAGCGTCGTATTCTGGTGGATATACCAAGTATTCAAATCAGTAGGTGCCGGGAAATTTATTTTTGCTCCTGAAGCATTTATTACAGACATCAACGGTCTACATAACATTGACCCCGGAACCATCTTCGCAGATGAAGCTCATCACTGGGACAAATCAGGTGTAGCTGTGCTTAATTCTTCATCTGACAGGCGCTTCAATACACTTATAAGCCTACTCAAGAGTGAAGATACAATCCCCGATGAGGCACAAGCAACAACTCTTAAAGAGGAGTTTCTCGCACAAATGTATAACGCGGTTGCTATTGCTCAACATTTTAACGAATAACTATGGCAGAAAAATCGCTTACAATAGATGTGAACACATCAGCCATTCCTTCCGGTGATCTCAATAAATGGAAGGAGTTGGGCAATACCTCTGTGTTCATCAAAAATATAATCACACCACAATTAAGCAAACATACAAATGTCGGTCAACTCGTGTCCGGCATACCGACTGCTTTCGCTCGCGTTGACTTGTTCAAAACAGCGCTTGACCATGTTGCGACAAGTGGAGGTGATAAAACCCCAAATAATCTTGTTGGCTATTATAGTCAATTAGTTGATGAATGGAAAGGCCTTATTGCCTGTATGGCACTCGATTATGCACATATTAGTGTAAGGAAAATCGAACTCTCATACAGCGATGGTAAAGATGTCGCAAAAACAAATAATGTTTACGAGCCTAAAGGTGCATTTGGAAATATGCTCCTTCGCCGAAGAAATCGTTGGTGCGACCAAAATCTTACCGACAATCAGACAGCGACTCCGTTTATTAACGTAATAAAATATAGGAACACGGTTGTCGGTGCCACGGCACCTGAATCGTTATTATTCACATCCACAGGCTACAAATGTGATGCTTCAGATGAACGCCCATGGATTGATGTCTTAACGGGTAAATTCATTGACCCTTTAAAGTCATCAATGAAACCCATACAAGTAGCGACCTTACATGCCTATGTTAGTCATATCCTCCAAGGATTAGGCGAAGCAGAGGAATATTATAAGTCGCTTCCTGCCGGAGAGGGTGTTAATTATATCTCAATACGTACTTTACTCAACTCTTGGAAACAAGAAATTGAAGAACGTGCTGCACGAGATGGATTTGAACTTTCTATTGGCAGTACACCTCCTGTGAGTGCTGCTTTTGGTGGACCTTTCGAGAAACTGTTCTGTCATAAGGATATTCTCAATGGCGTTGAAGGTGTCATTTCGGAAACAGAAATGAACGGAGGTGTAGAGTTCGATCCAAAAAATCTTTTGCTCGAAGATAATGCTCATATCGCCAAACTTGACTTAAATGTTAGTGCGACAGAATTTAAGAATCTACCAATTCTTGTTCTGACAGCCGATGTCAAGGGGATGCAAGATAAAGCATATTTTGCACTTCCCTTAAGTGCTCAAGGCTTAAACGTTTTTGGGAAAAATGTTGCCCCCTTGGTTGGAATGTCCGGTTCATCAAGTGCCATTGCATCAACTCTTAAAGCGACATATGACCCGTCTGTGCGCACAGATAACCTTGAAGTAATCCTTACTTTGGTTACTGACTCCGGCATACGTAGACAGTTCAATAAAGTATATACTTCCGATGGAGAAATCAAAAATAAGGATATTTTAATTTGGCCAAATTTCGTTTCTCCACAATGGGATGCATACTTTATGTATAACGAACTGCCTCACAACGGTACCAGTACGTCATATCGTGCTTTCCCATTCGTCGGTGATATGCAAGGCGATTATTTCCGAATTGTCATTGATAGAGAGCAAGCTCCTGTTCTATTAAGTCGTGACGGAAGAATTGTTGCGCCCGACAATGTTGTCAAGTCGGAGCTATTGGTTCTTTCTGATGAAGCAGTTGCAGACAACCCTTACAAATACGAAATATATCGCTCAAACAAGCCGTTCAAAGGAGTTAGACTTCTTTCTCCAACCGGCAACGAAGGTGGTTATCTCCTCATAAACTATAGTTCTGCTCAAGGCGCGAACTTACCTCATGATTGGATGCGCCCCGGTGCTCACTCTTCGTTGAATCCTGTACATTTGGGAATTGACTTTGGAAGTACCAATACATCAATCGCATATTCGAGCGACAGCACTCAGGAACAAGGATTTTCGTTTGGGAATCAGCGTGTTTCACTAATGGGAAATGAACTCCCTGGGAAGCCGTTGTTTCCTCGTGAGAATCAAGTGTTCTTTTTTCAAGGTGCAGGTCCGAGCGTTATGTCAAACGCTATCAAGAGCGTGTTGACTATTCATGATAATCGTCGCTTGCCTGCACTTAAAACTGGCGAAACACTCAAAATGAGGAACGAGCGTGAAGTCGTAGGCGGGTTCCCAAGCTTTGCTGATAATCTTCCGTTCTCTAATTCCGAAAAGAATAAAATCACTTTGTTCTATCCTAATGGTGTTGGAGAAGTTACCCAAATTCATAATATGAAATGGGAGGACACAGATGATGACAAAGCACATAAGAGTGCATTCTTACGGACTCTTATGCTTCAAGTTTATGCTACGCTGTTTGCCCAGGGTTTCGTACCTAATAGCATAAAATGGTCTTATCCATCTGCAATGGCGGGACAACTTCTATATTCATATCAGAGTATTTGGGAGACGCTAAAAACGATTTCACCGGTTTTAAAAGAAAACGGCGAAAGATACGAGTTAAATGTTAGCCGCTATACTGATACCCGTTCGTTAGGGACCGATATTGGTACCGGGGCGTTTGGTACAGTTGGGCAGACATCAACCGGTTCCGAAAGTGGTTTTGGTGGCGGTTTCGGAGGCGGCTTCGGCAGTCAAGATTCTTCCTTCGAGGGCGGTTTTGGAAGTAATGGTTCCTCGGGCTTCGGAGGCAGTTTCGGCGGAGATTTTGGCAGTAACAACTCTTTCGGTGATAATGCTGGATTTGGTGCACAAGAAAACAAAGTTCCTGCAGAAGAGATCTCGTCTGAGGATTTTATGCCGGATAACCCGGACAAAGAGGTGTCGTATGATCCGGAGCCTCTATACACGATGACGAATGCAAATTCAAATCCGAGCCTATCAGAAGCTGAAGCAGTTGCCAATTTCATTTCGGTGAAATATGGCACAGAAACCAACGTCTTAAATCTATGCTTTGATGTCGGTGGTAGTACCACCGATATATCGGCTTTATTCTACCTTAAGAATGGAGTCACTATGATAAAGCAAAACTCATTGCGTTTTGCCGCTCAACGTGTGTCACAATCTGTTGCAAAATTTCCTCAGTTCAAGAAGGTTTTAAGCTCCATTTGTGCCGAATACAAAATCCAAATGGTTGGGCTTAATTTCGGCAATGACACATACAATGAGCATACAGCGCCATACTTCTTCGATCAAATCGTTAATCGTCTTAGCGATAATCAACTGGAACATCTATATCAGCGCATTGCAGCTGATTGTCCACAGCTCATGTGTGTTAACATGTATGTAACGGGGCTTTTGATGTTCTATGCCGGGCAAGTCGCACACAAACTTATTGATGATCTTAATAAGACTCCGGAGACCGAATGGCCGGCTCGTCGCAAACCAAATGTTCGTGTTACTTTTGCCGGTAAGGGATCTCGACTTTTCCAGTGGCTTAATACCATTAATGCCGGAGCAGCCAAGCAATATTATGGACAAATGTTTGTGATGGGTTATGGCAAAACACATCTGATGGAAACCCTCGCTGGATGGCAACTTATTGAACTACCTCAACTTCACGATACTAATATCAAATATGAAGTATCGAAAGGTTTAGCCAAGGGAGATACCATTCTACAGCGACCTCGCAATCAACAACCCTCCGAGATTATCGGAGAGTCTGGATTCGAGCTTACAGGTAACGATATGATACCACGGCCAATAGAGTTTACCAACTCCATTACTCCTGCGATGCTTGGCCAAATTGGTGTACGTCTTCGTGCCGATAACACTAAATCTCAAGCCGATAAATTCACTGAATTTTGTAGCTTCTTCTATCAAGCCGCTCGCCAACTCTTTAATTGGTCGGTTAATCCAGCCGAGCTTGAGGCCGCCTGTCGTGATATGAACATTTCGGGTTATGTACAGAATATGCCGGAATTCCGTTCGGCAAGACGAGAAGCACAGGAGGGCGGTAAACCTTTCAGCTTCGTTGCTCCTATCATTATCCTTGAGGGTATGAAATTCTATGACAACACGTTGTTGAGACTATTAAGATGAACGGAGACAGCTATAAAATAATCATATCCATATCTCACCATCGCATTTCCTTTGAATACTGGCAACGCGATGGTGAGAACAAACTTGTATCGCTTCCTAATGGGAATTGGCCAGCACCTTTGGCTTTCTATTGCTCCGATACAGGTATTGTAATTGGAGATGATGCTGTCCGTGCAGCCCATTCTGGAACCACTAACGCTTTCGATAATTACTTTGAACGATTAGTGGAGGATAGCACATATACTATTGGAGGTCAAACTCGTCCAATTAGGAATCTATTGCTAGATGCATCCGAATCTATTTTTCGAGATTTTTTCCGTCATGTCTTGTTTAATAGATTTGGCTCTTTGAGCGACAATCGGGCTAATATGTCTCTCACGCTTGTATGTGAGTCGGATATAAAACCTAACGAAAGAGCCTTACTACAAGGCCTTTTTAAGGATAGCGGATATAATCGAGTTCGAGTAGTTGATTATGACCGATATATAAATAAATACATCAACGAATCCTTATCTAACGAATATGTTTGCGACAAGGTGGTGGTCGCATGGGCGGAAGGTACTGATCTGACATTCTCTATATTCGGTGTAAATAATGATACAGCACCGATTGTAAGAAGTTTCGAGAACTTAGGCATTGACCCTCGAAAGAAGTATGTCGAAAAAATGATATGGGATAGAGTTATCGGACAAAACCCATGGCTTCAAAGATCCAATGAAGAAGATGCTATAAGTAAAGCAGCTTCCGACTTTCTAAGTTCTTCGTTACCATTAGTCAACGATATGATCTTATTGTCTGATGGACAACAATACCACTATAGCCTTAACCGCAACACTATTGATTATATTCAGAATTCTGACGGAGTATCTATAAAGGACACCTTGGAACAATTCCTTAGAGAGAATGGAATAACAAACCGTTCACGAATACTTCTTCTCTTACGTGGAATTGTTGCAGGCAACTCTTACTTTGAACAGAACCTAAGTCCCGGTTTTTCAAAGACAATAAAAACAGACAAAAAACTTCGAGATAATACGATGAGTCTAATTATCTCCGAAGTTACACCTGCTTTAGAGGCCGAACAAATAATCATAGAGCCACCTATTATTGTTAATCCTCCACAGGATAACGACAATCAGGTGAAAATTAAAGAAATTTCAAAAAAATGGAGACGAGTCAAGGCCGAGGCTAATGGAAAGAAGCGCGGCGGACAAACCGAGGTGGCTATACAGATGCTTAAGGACTTTCTTTCCGAATGTCAAAGTATTTCAGGTGTAGATAATGTAATTTCTGAAATTTCTAACGAGATTTCTAAATACAATCTTGCGCCTGAACCTGTTGTTATCAACCATGATTTAATTAAATCATTTGACCGGCAATGGCGAGAGGTTAAGGCTACAGCGAAAGGGAAAATTAGGTCAGGAAATTTATCGGATGCCCGTTCCATTCTTCAAAGTTTTCTCAATACTTTACAAAAAGAGCCAGGAACAGACAGTCTGATTAGCTCCGTTCAAAATGAACTTTTATTGATTGCCGATAATGAACCTAAACAATCTAAATCCAAGCATAATGATGGTGACATTCACCCTAACGGCAAATGGGTTTGGGTTGCTTCTGCGGCTAACGGAAATGGTGACTGGCGCGTTATTGGTGGAAAAATTCACAATCAGGCTAAGCAAGATAAAGAATCCGCTGGTGAAAAGAAAAACGAAGGAGATTCTTTAATAGCACAGGGTAAACTCAAAGAAGCTCGCGATTGGTATAGAAACCAAAACAATAATGTTATGGCTCGTATACTTTCTGACATAATACGTTCTCAAAAAGGCGTGGAATTAAGGAAAGCCTCTATAGAAGAATATAAAAAATCAAGAAATCGCGAACAAATTGCCCGTATCATCAAAGAGATTGAAGAATACATAGATTTATGCGAAAAAGCAGGTGTCAATTCTTCCGAATACAAAAATTTACTTGCAGACTACCGAAAAATTTAATCAAATAATATAAACAACAATGGCAAAAAAATTCGACCTTTCAAAAGGAGAAAAATTCTCACTCGGTAAGGGTGACGAGCTCTCAGCAATTCAGGTAGATCTGAATTGGAAATCGGGCGCAGACCTTGACGCATCTGCGTTCCTCCTTAACGATGATGGCGTGATAACAGAAGACGCCGACTTCGTTTACTACAAGTCAAACAACCGCTCCGAAGCTTATGACCGCACTAAATTCGGAAGTAAGAAGAACTGGCGTGACAACACCGTCCCTGTCAGCTTCGATGGCTCAGTAGTGGGTTCCGCTGATGACCTTGGTGATGGAGAGGATGATGGCGGCGAGGAAGCCGGCGAAACCATGCACGTTGACCTTTCCAAGGTTCGCCCCGAAATCACAGAAATAGTCTTCTGCGTAACCATTTACGATGAGGAAGGTAAAACAACATTCAAGAATGTTCGCGATCCTCAAATCATTATCACAAACGAAGAAACTGGCGAAGAGCTTTGTTCTTACAATCTCAAAGAGCACTTCTCATCTGAGACAGCTGTAGTTGCTGGTGCTCTTGTTCTTAACGAAGATGGAGACTGGGAGTTTGAGGCTATAGGTAAGGGCTATGACGGTGGCCTTCAAACCCTTGTTGACATGTACCAATAAAGTAAGCTATGGGTAAATTCAACCTTAAAAAACTCGATGGTGGCGATAGATTTGCCCTATCGAAAAGTCTTGGTCTCGACAATATCCGTGTCGAGCTGACATGGAAAAATGGGGATTTAGACACGCAAGCATGGCTTCTGAACCTTGACGGAATCATTGTTAATGACGAAGGTTTCGTATTCTACAACTCTGTAAATCGTACTGAAAAGTTCGATCGCGCCAAATTTGGCAATAAGAAAAACTATCTTGATTCTACTCGTCCCATGAGTGCCGACGGAGCAGTCCTCGGAGCAAAAGACGAGATGGAAGGAGGTATTGAAACTATCAATATATGTCTTAGCAAGATAGCTCCTGAAGTGCAAGAAGTTGCAATTTCCGCAACCGTATACGTCCCCAATGATGATAATGTCGAGACATTTGGCGAGGTTGAAAACGCCAAGATTACTGTTATCGATGAAGAATCCGGCGAGGCACTATGTTTCTACGAACTCAGCAAAGATTATAAATCCGAAGATGCACTCGTTGCCGCTCGCTTTATAATCAATGATGAAGGCGAATGGGAATTTGAAGCAGTCGGTAATGGTTATAACGGAGGTTTGCAGACTCTTGTTGATATGTATACAGAAGAATAAAATTAATTCATTATGGCAAAACAAGACAAAAGCAAGTTCCAATTAAATAAAGGAACTGACCACGGATTCGACATTTCAAAGGGTGGGAAACGTAAATTCGACCTCTCTAAGGATGACGATGAACCGGTTGTTGCTCCTGTAGCACAACCACAACCAACAGATTCGGTTAATTCAGTTAACCCGACCCCCGAACCAGAAGAGAAAAAGAATGGCAAGTGGCTTTGGGTAATACTGGCTATAATTGTTATCATTCTTCTGATTTGGTGGTTGCTTCCCGGTAAATCAACAGAATCCTCACCTATAGTTGGGGAAGAAACTATTGAGGAGGTGACAACACCCGCTGAAAATACTGAGGAAGTGTCCAATGAAGCAGAAATTCCTGCCGGAGGAGATGCCGGAGAAGAAAACGCCAATAATGACGAAAGTTCTAATCCGTCAGAGCCTGTTGTAAATTCTCCGGGAACCACCCCTGCCACTCCCCAAACCACTAATAATGTTGCCACTAACAATGCTCCATCTGTCGTTTCCAATGACGTTGAAGCAGAAGCTATAAAAGTTATTCGTGGCGAGTATGGCATTGGACAAGAGCGTAAGAATAGGCTTGGAAACAAATACGACGCTATTCAACAGCGTGTTAATGAACTTAAACGAGAAGGCGCATTCTAACGCAGCCTGAAGTATCCTTTGGGGTGAAGAGGTTGAGTTTACTTGGCTTCTTCACCCTATTTCTTAAACAATACTTCGATATTATATGCCAAATAATCACACTTATACTGGCTTGACCGACGCAGAAGTGTTGGAGAGCCGCAAAAAGAATGGCGTCAATATTCTGACACCTCCCGAACAAGACCCTTGGTGGAAAGAGTTTTTAGATAAATTCTCCGATCCCCTGATTATTATCCTGCTGGTCGCGGGCGTATTGTCCATCGGAATCTCATTTTATGAGTTTTTCGGACTTGGGCAGGACTGGAAAGTGTTCTTTGAACCAATCGGCATTTTTGTCGCTATACTATTAGCGACATGCCTCGCGTTTTATTTTGAGCTAAAGGCAAATAATGAATTTCGGATTCTTAATAAAGAAAACGACAATGAAAAGTTGAGAATCAAACGCAATGGGAGCGAGACAGAAATTCCTCGGAAGGACGTAGTCGTTGGGGATATCGTAATTCTTGAAACAGGTAATGAGATTCCTGCTGATGGAGAACTTTTAGAAGCTGAGACACTAAGTGTCGATGAATCGACACTTACAGGTGAACCTCTGTGCGCAAAAACTACCGACAAAGCACATTTTGACAAGGATGCAACCTATCCGTCAAACCATGTCATGCGTGGTACAAAGGTCATGGAAGGCCATGGTGTAATGCGCGTTCTCAAAGTTGGCGATGCTACCGAAATGGGTAAGGTATTTGAGGAAGCACAGATTGATGACTCTGTCAAGACACCCCTCAACGAACAACTTGATGGTCTCGCTGACTGGATTACAAATGTTAGCTATGTATTTGCTGGCCTCATAATTGTTGGTCAGTTGATTCATTTCCTCGGTTGGGGTGCATGGCAAGCGTGGACTCTGGTAATACCTGTGGCACTGTTCTTCTGGCTTGTCATCAAGAAATTTGAAGACTGGTCAAAAGCTAAGTGTATTCTCACAATCGTAGGCTTCTTCGTTATCTTCTTCAGTATGGTTATTGGAGCGTTCTCAATGATTAATTCTGGAGTTGACAGTAATACCTGGTCGGAGCTTCTTTCCCATACTCTAAAGACAATGATGGTGGCAGTTACACTTATCGTTGTTGCAGTTCCTGAAGGTCTCCCTATGGCAGTGACTCTCTCACTCGCTTATTCGATGAGGCGAATGCTTAAAACCAACAATCTTGTCCGCAAGATGCATGCTTGTGAGACTATGGGTGCTACCACTGTCATTTGTACTGACAAGACTGGTACTCTGACTCAGAATCAGATGCAGGTTTACAAGACCAATTTCTTTGGAGAACCATCTGATGAAATAATATATGAAAGTTTTGCTACAAATGCATCGGCCGGTCTTGATAAGAAAAAAGGCAATAAGGTAGTAGGCAATCCTACTGAAGGCGCACTGCTTCTTTGGTTAAATCAACAAGGTATTAACTATGAAGATATCCGGCAGAATGCAGAGAAAGTTGAGGGACAAGAACTTCCGTTCACGACAGAGCGTAAGTATATGGCAACGGTTGTGAAATCGGCAACAGGCAAGAACATATTATACGTCAAGGGGGCTCCCGAAATAGTATTCGGGATGTGCAAAAACACCTGTGGTGTGACAAAAGCTGAAATCGACGCACAGCTGCTTGAATATCAGAATCAGGCAATGCGTACTCTAGGCTTTGCATATCAGGAACTGGGAGACAAGGATGCGACTATTGCCGATGGAAAGGTAGTAGCCGATAAACTGACATTCTTCGGTATCGTTGCTATCTCCGATCCTGTTCGCATTGATGTCCCTAATGCTGTAAATGAGGTGATCGATGCCGGAATCAAAGTTAATATTGTCACTGGCGACACCCCCGGAACTGCGAAAGAAATTGGCCGTCAGATTGGCTTGTGGAATGATACCACCGACACAGACCGCAATATCATAACAGGTCCGGAATTTGCCGAACTTTCTGACAAGCAACTCAAAGAACGTGTCGGCGAACTTAAAATCATTGCCCGTGCCCGACCAATGGACAAAAAGCGTCTTGTTGATGCACTTCAGGCCAACAACGAAGTTGTAGCCGTAACTGGCGATGGCACCAACGACGCTCCTGCTCTCAAAACCGCCCATGTAGGTCTTTCTATGGGTGACGGCACCTCCGTGGCAAAAGAAGCATCCGACATCACTATCATCGACAATTCATTCTCATCAATCGGTAGAGCCGTGATGTGGGGCCGTTCACTCTACAAGAACATCCAGCGTTTCCTCCTGTTCCAACTCACAGTCAACGTCGCTGCCTGCTTCCTTGTGCTGTTCGGCTCGTTCATGGGAACCGAATCCCCGCTTACTGTCACTCAGATGCTCTGGGTAAACCTCATCATGGATACCTTCGGTGCTATGGCACTTGCCTCTCTGCCTCCTTCTCAGAGAGTAATGGACGAAAAGCCCCGTAAGCGTGAAGCCTCCATTCTCTCAAAACCGATGCTCTGGGAGCTTTGCAGTGTCGGCATTATCTTCTTTGCCATCACCCTTGGATTCTACTGGCTGTTCAACCATGCCGAAGTGACATCCATTCCCCAGATGTTCCATACTGCAATCGGTGCAGCATCTAAAATGACTCCCTACGAGGCAACACTACTGTTTTCGATATTCGTCTGGACACACTTCTGGTATATGTTCAATGCCCGTAGCTTCGAGACTGGCGAAAGCGTGTTCAAGCTGAAAATGAGTCAAGGCTTCTGGACTATTGTTGGTATTATCGTTATCGGTCAGCTGTTCATCACCGAGATTGCATACGAGTTCTTCAATGTTGAGCCGATGCTCCACACCCTTGACTGGAGTTTCAATCCTTCAGGAGCCCTCGATCTTGCAATCATCGTAGTAGTATCATCGCTTGTCCTTTGGGTAAGAGAAATATACAGACTGTTCAAGAAATAAAATTTGAAACCCTGATAGCGCATCGGGGCTATCCCGGTGCGCTATCTTAATAACGAAATGAGCAATAACAATTATAAAGAGCTCGGAATAGCACCTCGATTTCATGAAGTTCTTTCCACTGGACTTTATACCGGTCTTATTCCATATGCCCCCGGAACAGCAGCGGCCTTGGTCGCTTTACTGATATGGTATGGGTTATATCTCGTTCTCAGTCCTCTTGCTTTACTTTGGACCACCATTGGACTAATTGTGGTTGTTACAGTAATTGGAGTATGGACTTCTAATGTTATGGAACAATACTGGGGCCCAGATCCTCGTGCAGTAGTAATTGATGAATATGTCGGCACATGGATTCCACTCTTAGCGGCTCCATGCGGTGAATATACATTGCTCCTTGCCTTCATTGGTTTTGCGCTCTTTCGTATTATTGACATCTTCAAACCATTAGGATGTAGAAAAATAGAGCAAGTAATGCCCGATGGATGGGGCGTCATGTTTGATGATATTTTAGCTGGAAGTTACTCTCTTATAATTGTAATTGCAATAAAATATTTGTGGGGTTAGTTAATTATGAAAATCCCCGGATTATCATTCAGTTCTTGGAATAACGCAAGCTAAACAACAGTTTAAAGCAAGCTGGAATACCTACGACAAAAATCGGAATTGAAAGAAAGATTGGCTCAATTATCATAAAGGGTCTATTGGGCAACATGTAACGCCAGGATTTATTCTATTGCCTAGTATGCTTAGGTTTGGTTCGGGCTTTATATATGCCCGGACAAACCTAAACCTATATATGGAGGCTGGGCAAAAGAAACTTATCTCGTAGCCTTGTCAGAGAGCTGGTTTATATCCGACATCAATTTGGTAAGTATTGTTTTCGCTTTTTCGTAATCCTTGGATACGAACAACTCATAGCTCAAATCGGCCCAATCCTTGGCGACTTCTTTCTCTTCCTCGGTATTATTTGACCAAACGATATCCAGTTTTGCCAATTCCACCAAAAATTTGGATGAGTTTTCCGGCGTAGGATTGTCATTATACTTCCTAATAGCATCTGCAACTTTTGTACGTTGTTCTATATCTTTAATGTTATTCATAGAGATATCAATATTGTGTTATCTGGTTGACTTGAAATGCTTTTGCAGTTGTTCCAGCCTGGCGATTAGTGATTCAAAGTCCAGCTTTTCGCCGTAGATCATCGAGGTTTTCATTGCTTCGTAGTCAAGTCGCATCTTTTCTCGCAAATCTCCTGTGGGGCAAAATGTGATTGTTGACGGGTGGTTGAGTTCATAATTGACACCACCGACATGATAGAATCGCTGACGGTGTGCAATGATTTCGTGATATAAATCCATGTCTGACAGTGCGGCTTCCGCAAATTGTGTATCCATTAGCCGTTCCAAATCATATAGGTGTCGGCTCATGCGCTCGGTGCGGGGATTCTTTCGCTGATATTCTTCGTTTAGCAGAAACGCTTTTTCAAGAAATGTGCGCGTTGGCATTATAGTCGGAATGTCGGCAATGGTCTCATCGTCAATTTGAGGAAACGCCTCTCCAACAAGAGAAGATATGCGCTTGACTTCGTAAGGCTCTTTCATCGAAAGACAACTTATCTCAATCTTGACAACGGGGCGAACATAGGCATCGGAGCTAACCTTAACCGGATAATGAATTTCAATGATTACCGGGTCGCTATCGTGGTCGATTGGTGAGCCATCCTTTTTTGTCGTTATCGGTACAACCCGACATTCGCTCAATCCGGCTTCATTGAGTTTCGTTGTCAATTCCTCTGTAAATTCGCCAAGGATATAATCGCGATTGGCAATACGCAGATTCTTGACCTGATTGTTCGTGGATGCTTTTGCACATTCTTTACCCAAAACATCGAGATAGAAGTCACGATATAGTGCGATGTCGATATCTTCCGAAAAGCGGTCTATCAAGTTCCATCCTTTACTGAGGCTTGTACCTCCCTTAAAGAACATATATTTAGCCGGCGAAAGAGAAAACAGCACTTTCAGAATGGCAGTTACCCACCAGTCTTTTTCAACTGCACCTTCGCTGATATTTTTTTCGGTTGCTATGATGTAAGCCGACTGTTGGCGGTCTGCATCCGAAGCGTCAATCCATCTGCTCATTTCGTTTGATTTTTTCTTTTGTTTCGATTACTATTTTTCTAATCCAGCGTGGAGCATGGGCTATATCCTCAAGCCAAGTGTCGTCCTCTGGATTATCCTTCAATACTCCATAAACAATGTCAAGAGTTTCATTGTCAATGTTATACTGCTTGATGGATTTTAGTGCAAGCACTAATATAGGCATAATTTTACCCTTATAGGCAAATGTTGACGGCACACTATGTTTAAGCGTCAAAGTCCTTCGGCCAATCTTTATTTTTCGAGGAGTACCTGATGTAAGATATACGGCGTTCATTGGAACCTGTGTTGAGAAGCCGAGATAGTTCTCGGCAGTAGCTCCTGTTGGCAATAGTTGTGCATCATCACGTTTTGCTATGGTTTGCGCAATTTCGCCGATTGTAGGCATCACAGGTCCAAACCTTGACATCTTTGGCTTAACATATATCCCGGTTGCGACTCTGACGAGTTTACCGGCATTACACAGTTCCGATAAAATATTGGAGGCGTAATGGGTATCAATGGGCAAAAAACTATCCGGCAAGAAGATTGTCCCCTTCCTACTACGATTGACTTTTGATATTATGGCCTGTTTCATTTTTCGGATTACAGAAGGATAATAAACGCTTTATTGTCCTTTTTAGACAGCGCAAAGTTAGTGTTTTATTTCCAATTATACAAGCAATTACATCGTAACATTTACAATTTCACATAACACGATAAGATAGCCTATGATTTCACAATTAAGTTTGGTTTAATTCGGGCTATATATACCCGAGTTAAACCAAACCAATATATATAGTGCGGCTGGTGAAAAGAAAACTTCTTCTTTTGCACAGCTATCATTTCAATCGTGATGCACGGGTGAGGTGGTCTTCTTTGATATAGCGGCTAAGTGATGCTTCCGTGGTGTGACCGGTGGCGGCGCAGATTACATCGCGGTCGTTTCCTCGTAGTCGCATATTGGTAGCGAAAGAACGTCGAGCTGTATGGCAGCTTACCATCTGCCAACGCTGATAAATGTCTTTCTTGCGTCCGGCTCTTCCGTTACCTACATCTGCTGTGTAGGCTTTTGTGACATATCCCGCCAATGTGCTTTCCGGGTTCGCCTCATAAACCGCCTTCATAATATCCTTCAGTGCGTCATTGAACTTCTGATTGCTTATTACACGCGGCATTTCTTTACCGTCATTGTAAAGGTCGAGAATCGACTGAGCCTCCGGCAGTATTTTGACGACCGATGTCTTATCAGTCTTGTTAGCCTTGAATTGAAAATAACGCTCCCCATCTTCAGTCACTTGAATAGAATTGTAGTTGAGCTGTTCGAGGTCAGAATGGCGCACACCGGTCCAGCACATCAGCACAAACATATTGCGCACAGTCTGCAGATGTTCAGTCGGCAACTCCTGTTTTGCTATCAATGCGATTTCACTTTCAAGCAGGGCAATACTCTCTGATTCTTCTTTTAGTTTCTCACAGCGTAAAAACTCCTCTGCCATACACTGTATGCGCATAGGCTGGTCACGGATGACAGTCTTTATAACCTTGATATGGTCACCGATAGTATTCAGTTTCAATCCCTCGCCGTATGCAAATGTAAGATACTCGGAATAGAACGACTTATTGAGTTCATCAAATCTAATATCGGTGATATGCTTCTTATTCATAAAGTCGCGGATATAGCGGCGGAGATGCTTGTAGTGCTGTATTGTTTTTAGTCCGATTGGTTTGCCATGCCATGTTCGGGCTGGAGCAGCATCAATAAAGACATCAAGAGCCACAATGAAGGATTCTTCACGCTGACGGAGCATTGCTTCAAGTTCTTCTTTTTTGCGCCGCTGTTCAGCCTCACGTTGAGCTCTCTTCCGTTCCTGTGCTTCTTCCTGTGCCTTTTTCAAAGCGGCCTGTTCTTGAATCTGCTCACGCTGTGCGACCGAGACAATTGCTTTCTCCAGCTTTTTCTTTGTCGGATTAGGCTGGGATAAAACCAAGTCAATGGTTGCGGTGATTTCATCCAGTTTATCGCAAAGATACTTACCTTCACCGGAGCGAAATTTATTCCACTTTGAAGTAGTGGAAACCGCATCGCTCCATTGCTTGATGTCAACCTCTACAAACGATTTCAAAAGCAGATTTTCCCCGTCGCTTTGGCGACGGGTATATAGAAAGGCATTGCCGGAAGCGGCCTTTGTGCGAAGAAAAAATTTGGTATATGCGTTCTTTGCCATTATAAACTCGTGTGTCTAAGTTTATTATTCAAACGCAAAGGTAATGCGCATTGTTGCTGAGTTGATACTTATTTGATACTTTTCTTTGGCAGTTTATGGCACTTTTTGCGACTTTCTGAAATTGTTAAAATATATAACCGCTTAGTATCTCGATGATTAGAAAATTAGAGTTTCACGAAATATCATAAAAGTTGCCCTTCCAAGGCAACAAAGCAAAATCGCAACTGATTAAATAATAATCAGTTGCGATTTTCTTTTGCCATTTCGCACAACATTTGCACAACAGAAACCGGGATCAATGTAAAAATCAGTTATATTGTTAAAAACGGCTCGAATGAAAATCATTTTAGTGGTGTAATCGGGAGAAATAGAATAGAGCAGTACGTTCGACGGCGGGAGGCCGACGTTCCCAGTCCGCAGGCTCATTTCACCGTCGATAGGGATATCGACGGTGAAATGGACGGCGATAAGGAGAGCGCCGCTCCGTGTCGGCGCCCCTATTCCTCCGTTAATATTTAACAACCGTCTTTACCATATTAAGCCAAACTGGGGCGTGGGCCTACCGCTATTATGTATTATGCGTCGTAGAATATTTTGCTTATATTTGTAATGATTTCCCCTTGGACAGCCTCGGCGCAGGAAGACCTTGTCTTTATCCAGCCCGAAGCCACCAGCCAATACACGGGCAATCACACCCTAATCTGAGTAATCATGCCTATACCAGAATTTAGATATATGACAGCCGATGAGGCTGTTCGTCTGGTCAAAAGCGGCGACCATGTGTTTGTGCAGGGAAGCGGTTCGATTCCCGAAGCCCTTATAGCGGCGCTCGCGCGCCGCGGCCACGAACTCCACGATGTGATTCTCTACAACGCTTTCGCCATGGGGCGGCGCGTCTCTCCGCTCTGCGACCCGGCGCTGAAAGATTCATTTCTCATCGACTCTTTCTTTGTGTCTAACGCAGTGCGAGGATGGGTAAACCAAGGTTATGCCACAACCACTCCCCGCTTTTTCGGGCAGGTGCCCCAACTGTTCCGCGACGGCAGCATTCCGCTGGATGTGGCATTCATCAACTGCTCTCTTCCCGATTCCGACGGCTTCGTATCGTTCGGCGTCTCGGCCGACCTGACACCGTCGGCAGTGGAGAAGGCCCGTATTATAGTGGCACAGATAAATCCGCTGATGCCATTTACCTACGGCGATTCGGTGATTCATTCATCCCGTATCGACGCCATGGTGAAGGTCAACGACCCTCTCGCCGAGACCAAGGACACCCCTCCCACACCCGAGGAACTCGCCATAGGCCGGGCTATCGCCGAACTTCTCCCCGACGGCGCCGTGCTTCAGGTAGGCGTCGGAGCGATTCCAAACGCAGTGCTCCACTCCATGAAATCCCACCGCCACCTCGGCATTCATTCCGAGGCCCTGACCGAGGGACTTATGGAACTGATGAAGGAGGGGGTTGTGGACAATTCCATGAAGCAGATTGAGCGCGGCCGCACTGTGGCCTCGCTTATCCTGGGCACGCGTAAGCTATACGACTTCGTGGATCACAACAAAGACATCGTGATGCGCGACATAGCCTGGGTCAACGATCCTTTCATCATAGCCCAGAACCACAATATGGCAGCCATAAACTCCTGCCTGGAGATTGATCTCTCGGGCCAGGTCTGCGCCGATTCCATAGGCACGCGTATATATTCGGGCGTAGGCGGACAGCATGACTTCGTGTATGGTTCCTCCCGAAGCACGGGCGGACAGTCGTTTATAGCCATGCTTTCCACCACTTCCAAAGGCCAAAGCAAGATTCGCCCCGTACTGACTCAGGGTGCGGGCGTGGTAACCACACGATTCCAGACCAACTGGGTGGTGACGGAATACGGAGCCGTAAACCTGCGGGGGAAGAACATGATAGAGCGCGCACGGCTGCTCATATCCATTGCAGCCCCTCAGTTCCGCGAGGAGCTTGACCGCGAAGCGTTCAGAATGCTGGGATACGCCTACCGCCGGTGGCGCTGACAAAGCTAAAATAAAGGAATTATGAAAGAGTCTGCCACTGCGAGACAACGCATAGCGGGGGATCAGAACTTCACGCCGGTGCGCTTGTAAATCATGCGGCTAAGCACCATATTGACACCGATCCACACCGTTATATCAAGGATAAACAGAAGCGTGATGTCAACAATCGGCGCCAGCAGATAATTCAACAGAGTGAACAGAGCCGAGCACCCGATTATGGTAGGCATAGCCACACGCTGATTGATGCCTATGGCAAGAAGCTTATGGTGGATATGCGATTTGTCGGGCATGAACGGATTCTTGTGGGCTCGGATACGGTGAAGATACACCCTCACCACATCCAGACACGGGATAAGCAGCGGCGCAAAAGCTATCACAGCCGAATTGCCATGAGCCAGAACATCGGGAATCTGGCATATCCTTATGCTCATCACACTCAGGAACAGACCGATGGTCAGCGCGCCGGTATCACCCATGAAAATCTTCTGATGTTTCTGTGGATTACCGAACACATTGTAGATGAAAAACGGCACCAGAGCGCCAAGTGTAGCCACGGCAAGCGCCGAGAATAGATAGAGTCCCGCCTGATAGAACACATAGGTATAGAACACACAGGCCACAGCCGAAAGACCCGAGGCCAGGCCGTCTATACCGTCAATCAGGTTTATAGCGTTGATTATAAACACTATCAGTAATACAGTCAGAGGAACCGCAATAGCTATAGGCAACTCACCAATACCACAAAGGCCATGAAGATTGTCAAGCATCATGCCGCCGCTTATCACAAGGCATGCCGAAATGGTCTGCATGATAAACTTGGCTTTATAGCGCACACCTACAAGGTCGTCGGCCATTCCGGTAAGATAAAGCAGAATGGCTCCGCTGAGTATAAAGCAAAGCGGCTGCATGTTCTCCCACAGGCGCGAAAGAACCAGATTGTTTCCTGAATACAGACCGAAACCGTAAAGCAGGAAAATAGCAAACATCATCGAAGGAAAGAATGCGATTCCTCCGAGGCGGGGTATCTCAAGCTTATGTATTTTACGCGGATCGGGCGTATCGAAAAGTTTTTTTCTGAATGCGATAAGAAGAATCTGGGGTATGATAATACCGCATAGGGCCATCACACAGATAAACACCGAAAGGTCTATGAGAATCCAATTCATGGCAAATATTCAGTTTTTTTCATAGAAAAGGTTTCCTTTTCTTTATAATGGGCATTGGCAAGGATGAATTTTAATGTTATCATTCCGGCTGAAACAAGTGTGTCACAAGAGTTTCCGACAATGGTAAACGTTGTTGCATCCGAAACGGTCTCCTATTACAAGATAGGAACATCGCAAAGTTAATAAAAGTTTACAAACCCTGCAACAGTTTCAAGCATGATTTACCCCCCCCCCATTAAGTATCTGTGTTTCAGTATATTGACACGCAGGAATTTTAAATTCGGTCAATTTCCCGATTCTGTCGCCCTCCGGAAGCGGGTGAGATTATAGCTACTCCACAATAAAACGACACGCTATATTCCTGATTTTATCACAGGGATACCGAATATTCCTTCAGCAAGCTCCAGCTCGAGCGTATCCCCTTTTCTGTGACCACCGAATCCTTTACGGCCAAGTCTGATATCCTTTTTCCTGCCGTTACGAAAGGAAAGTTCAATGTAATATACCTTATATGGTTCGCCGGTTCTGACATATCGGCGCCCTACCCTCTTTGTGGTGTGCTCTGTTTTGGTATAGAGACGTTCAACCACGGCCTCCTCCCTATGGGTATCGTCACTGCCGAAGGTATAGTTGCCCCCCAGAAACAAGAAGCTTGCCACGGCCGACAGCAGAGCGCCCTGGAACAAATAATTGGCTATGAAGCTGTCACTACCCGAAACCCAACGGCTAACTCCTTTCATAAAATAGGACGCCGCAAAGCCCAGGGCTATGCAGGGCACTACCGAACCGGTAAACGACACAAGGCTCCGGCCATAAAAAAAGGCGGTTCCTCCGGCAATAATCAATGTAAGTATTACAGTCGCCACCATCACTGCGGTAGGGCGCGAGAATTTTGTGCTTTCTCCCATATTTACTAATTTTGCCTCGTTAAAAGGATAGTAATTCTAACCCGCAAAATTAGTAAAGTTAACTTATTTATCACATTCAGATATATGAAAACATCAGTAATCAGATTTATCGCAATTCTTTTCTGCATTTCAGTCATTGCCCCTGCATCCGCTCAGTTCAATCTGAAAAAGGCCGTCAATTCGGCAGCAAAAGCCGGCAAGGCCCTCACCCTCAGCGATGCCGACATGGCCGCCTACGTAAAGGAATCTGTTGACTGGATGGACAAGCACAACCCTGTTCTTCCCGAAGACAACCCCTACACCCAGCGCCTACGCAAACTTACCGAAGGTATAACCGATGCCGACGGAATTCCACTTAACTTCAAGGTCTACGACGTAATCGACATCAACGCTTTCGCATGCCCCGACGGCAGTGTGAGAGTGTTTTCCTCTCTGATGGACATTATGAACGACGATGAGCTAATGGGAATCATCGGTCACGAAATCGGTCACGTTGTGAAGCGCCACTCCAAAAACGCATTCCGCACACAGCTTCTTACCGGAGCAATGAAGGATGCCGTTGCCTCTACCGGCGGTAAAGCGGCCGCTCTTACCGAATCGCAGCTCGGCACTCTCGGAGAAGCCCTTATTAACTCAAAATACTCCCAGAAGCAGGAGAATGAGGCCGACGATTGCGGATACGATTTCCTCGTGCAGCATGGCCGCAACCCCTACGGCATGGCCATGTCGTTCGAGAAGTTCCTTGAGCTTGAGGACAAGAGCGGTTCCAAGCAGAGCTACGTTCAGCGCATGTTCTCTTCCCACCCTGAAACTAAAGCCCGCATCGAGCACATAACCAAACGTGCCGAAAAAGAAGGCTACTCCCGTCCCGAATCAAAATAATTTCCCCTTGTAGCGCCGATATTCACAATCAACGCAGGAAATTCCATAAATAGCCTAAACAGGCGGCGT
>OLWA01001508.1_pt1 | contig 23883 bp, 17 predicted proteins | sample 1673251 | NCBI WGS metagenome assembly OLWA01 (sample SAMEA3178937, study PRJEB25190) | human gut metagenome | biome: human gut; feature: human-associated habitat; material: faeces | place: Austria | collected 2013 | reverse complement strand
GATTGATAGGGAACTGATTGAAGATGCAATGGGTAAATATGATTATATATTTACATTGGAGGAACACAGTAAAAACGGCGGACTTGGAACAGCAGTTGGCAATGTTATTCTGGAAAGTAATATAGAGTCAAGTGCAAAGTTAGTTAAGTTTGGATTTCCTGATACATTTGCACCGGTTACAGGTTCAAGAGAATACTTGAATCAACTTTATGGAATTGATCCTGAAAGTGTGGCAAAAACAATCAAGGAAAAACTCTTTGGGGAATAAAATATGAATTGTATCGACAGAATCTTTGATGAATTTATAAAAGTACGTTCTGAAACAGAGATAAGTATTGAACAAATGAAAGATGATATTCTGAAGTTTGATGCTATTGTTTTGTATGGAGCGGGAAGCGCAGGAATTGCTTTTTTAAAATATCTTAATGACATAAATGTTCAGCCTAAATATTTTGCTGATGGAAAAGCTGAGAAATGTGGAGAATATTGTCAGGGAATTGAAATAATATCTCCGGAAGAAATTAGAAACCGTTGTGGATCAAATACATTAGTTATAGTTACTATTAATACTGATGGAAAAAGGTATTGTAAAAGTTTTGAGGAAGCTTTACGAATCGGCGGACATACAGGTGTTCATAGACGACTCAGGGAAGCAGGCTGTACAAATGTTGTGGATTATACATATTTCCGAAGATGCCACAAGTTGTTTCATGGTGATCCTTATAACCTGCCATCATGTTCTGATGTCGAAAATATGCTTTTGAACAAAGAAAAGGTTTCTATGGTTTATGAATGGCTTGAAGATGATCTTTCAAAGGAAACGTATGAAAAGATAGTTAAGTTCAGACTTATAGACGACAGCATTGAAGTTCCGACATTATCACAGGAAAATCAGTATTTTGAGCCTGGAATTTATCTTCCTGACGACAAAGCAGCTTTTGTTGATTGCGGAGCATTTAATGGAATAAGTATGCAAACCTTCTTAAAAATTAATGGAAACAAATTTGAACATTATTATGGATTTGAACCGGATAAATATAATTTTCAAATGCTGAAACATTATGTTTCAGGGCTTCCTGACGAATTAAAAAATAAAGCAGATATATATGAATCAGCAGTATATGATAAATGTGGAAAAGATATGCTGTATTCATTGGATGGTCCCGGAAGCTTTATGGCGGATATCGGTAATGAAGAAGTTGAAACTGTAACTATTGATAAGGTACTGAATAAAAACAGAGCTACATATATAAAGATGAATATAGAAGGATCGGAACTTAAAGCTTTAAAGGGAGCTGAAAACACAGTAAAGGAATTTAAACCAATGCTGGCTGTTGCAGGTTATCACAAAACATGGGATTTGTGGGAAGTTCCGATTATCATTAAGGCTTTCAGAGAGGATTATAAAATAAATCTAAGGTCGTATATGAACCATTTGTCATTTGTTTATTATTGTGTGTGAGGGGATTTATGAGTTCAAGTAAAAGAATACTTGTTTTAGGAAATACAAGTCTCATAAGTACTGCTGTGATTAGCAAATTAAAGTCTGAAGGTTATATTATAGATGCAGCTGGAAGAAAAGCATCTGAAGATAAGACTATTAATTTTTTAAAGTGGGATATATTTGATGAAAACAAAAAAATTTTGTCGTTGCTTAAAAATGAATATGATACAATTGTAGTTTCAGCATGGACAGGTAATGAGGTTAACCAGAGAAATAATTTGGAAATTAACATGAAATGTGCAGAACTATTAAAAACACAAATTGAAAATATAGTGAACAAGTGCGTGATTAAACAAATTATTCTGATGGGAAGTCAGGCAGAATATGGTGAAGCATTTGGAAAGGTCGATGAAAATTATAAAGTAGACAGAAATACGTTATCAGCTTATGGAAAAGCAAAATTATTCTTATATGAAAGCTTGAAAAATAATTTAGATAGCAGTATTATTATAACAGAATTGAGATTTCATAGCGTTTATGGATATCATCCTACAAAAAAGCAGATGTTATCTGATATTATGGAGAAAATATTTTTTAATCAGGATGTTGTTTTTTATTCTGATGGAAAACATAATTGTGATTATATAGAAGTATCAGATGCTGCAGAGGCTGTATATGATGCTATAATAACTAAATCAAATGGAATTTATAATATAAATTCATTCGAACAAAAAAAATTCTTTGAATATATAAATAAGATAAAATTTGTTTCTAAATCAAAAAGCAATATCATATATGGAAGTAAGAAAGAAAAGGATTTGTCTTTTGATGTTAGTAAAGCCAATCAAAGGCTTAATTGGATACAAAAGGTATCCTTTGAAGATGGTATATCGGATATGTATTCGATGAAAATATTAAACATTCTTAAAAGTACTAATATAATTATTTATGGTGCCGGATATTGTGGGCTTATGTTTTCTGATTTGCTCATTGAAAATGGTATTATACCTGAGTGTTTTTATGATGCTGATATAAAAAAACAAGGATTAACATTTAATAATATACAAATAAAAAAGGCTGAAAAATGTAGTAATACTAATACAACTGTAATAGTGTGTTTGCTAACTGATAGATATTATGATGAAATAAAATCAAATTTAATTAAGCTTGGATACAAAAATATAAAATATATTTATGAATTGTCAACATGCAGACAACTTTTTAAAAATCAACCGCTTATATTTACGGTACCTGCAAAATGGTATCAGATTAATGAAAAAAAATTAAAAGAAGTAAGTGAGTTGTTTTCTGACAACATATCTGTTGAAACATATAGTAGTATTATTAAATTTGTGAATGGAGATCATGAAGTAAACTTTCACTCATATGATATAAAAGAACAATATTTTGCATATGATATCTACAAAAAAATTGATAATGAAGTATTTGTTGATTGCGGTGCATTCAGAGGAGATATTCTTAATTTTTTTGCTCAAAATAACAATGAAAAGTTTGATTTTTATTATGCAATAGAGCCTGATCCAAAAAATTATAGTCGTATTCAAAAATTGCAATCTGCTAATGATGAACGTGTTAAAATAATACTTAAAGCTTTATCTGATAAAAAAGAGCATCTTTATATAAAAAATTATCTGAATGAAAATTCAGTTATAAGCAGTAATGGCTGTTCTGTCGAGGCAATTACACTTGACGAAATATCTGAATTATATAAAATAAACCCTACGTTTATAAAAGTAGATGTTGAAGGATATGAAGAAAAGCTATTGAATGGAGCTTGCCGAATTATTGAAAAAAGCAAGCCAATAATTGCTGTTGCAATATATCATAAATATGATGATTTGTGGAAGATTCCATTAAAAATTAATGCTTTTCTTCCAAAACATAAATTATTTTTGCGTAGTTACATGAATGTGAACGAAACAGTTTTATATGCAATACCTGAGGAAAGGCTGACAGATGAAATATATAGGAAATTGTAATACAAAAAGGATATCAAAAATAGGATTAGGAACCGGAAGATTTGGAACAAAAATCTCAGAGGGTCTATCCTTTGAAATGCTTGATACTTTCTTTGAAAATGGTGGAACACTGGTAGACACAGCCAGAAATTACTATGAATGGGTTGATGGCGGACGTGGAAAAAGTGAAGAATGTATAGGAAAATGGATTGAAGACAGAAAATGTCGTAAAGATGTATGTATTTCTACTAAATGTGGCGTTAAAAATAATGGACATATGTGGTATATAAATTTGTCTGAAAAAAATCTTGAACAAGAACTTAATGAAAGTCTTGAAGCTCTTAGAACGGATTATATTGATATATATCTTTTACATAGAGATGAACCAGAGCGACCCGTTGAAGAAATAGTTGAAACTATGCAATACTTAAAGGAAAAGGGTAATGTTGGTATTATCGGTGTCGCTAACTGGAATTATAACAGGGTAAAAGCAGCAAATGACTATGCACAGAAGCATGGAATGATTCCTTTTAAAACGGTGCAGACATGGTGGTCTTTAGCTGAATACAAATATGAAATGTGGGCTGATGAAAACACCACTCATATGGATGATCAAATGTATGAATATATGAGAAATAGTAATATGTTTGGAATGGCATATACATCCCAATGCAAAGGCTTTTTTCAAAAAGCTGTTAAATATGGTTTAGAAAATGTTGATGAGTTTTTAAAACATAGGATTGTAACAGAAAGAAACCTTAAAAAATTAGACTATATAAAATCATATTGTAATGAATACAATGTTTCCGCAACAGCTTTTGTAAATTCGTATATAACATCTAACCGGTTAGAAGGCGTTGCACTGGTAAGCTGCACAAATATAATGCAGTTAAAAGAAATTTTAAATGAGTGTAATTTTGCTCTTGATGAAAAAATTATAAGTGAAATTGATGCTATTTGAAGCGAAATAATAAGCATAATTTAAGACAAAGATAATTAGTTATATTATAGGAGAAATTATAGATGAATTATAAAGAATATATAGTAAAAAAAGCCCAAGGAAAAAACATAGTGATATGGGGCATGGGGTCGTATGGGAAGGCATCATATGATATGTTATATTCTGCAAGTATAGTAGTAGACTTTTTTTGTGATATGGATGAAAAAAAGATTGGAACTAAATACAGAAATATACTATGTATTTCATATAAAGAAGTCCTGAAATTTCCAAATAAGTATTTTGTTCTTATTGCTAATCAGTTCTTGAAAGAAATATGTACAGAATTGGAGTTAAATGGCTTTTCAAAAGATGGATATAACATTATTCCTTCTCCATACAAGATAGATTTTGATTGCTTACTTGAGAAAATTTCAAACGATGTTCTCAATGAAAAAATAAATATAATAAATGATTTTTTAGCTGATAAAAAATCTAAAGATATTTTACATAAATTACAGGAAGTATGGTTTAAAAATAATATTTCGCAAAATGAATTTGAGGACATATATGATGAAAATCAATATTTTTGTGAAAATATAATTTCAATTGATGATAAAACAATATATGTTGATATAGGTGCTTATTTAGGTGATTCTTTAAAGTTATTTCTAAAAAATAGCAATGGGAATTTTCAAAAAGCTATTTGTTTTGAATTAAATAAAAGTATTTTTTATAAACTTTGCCATTTTATACATGACTTAGATAGTAAAACGAAGAATAAAATTATTGCTGTTAATAATGGTATTTCAGATAAAAATCAAATAGTAAGGTATGTTGATACTGAGGGAAGCTCGCATATTGGTGGTGACGGAAATGAAATTGCAACTCTGGTGACCTTAGATGAATATTTTAAAAATGATGAAATACCAACATTAATAAAAATGGATATAGAAGGAGCAGAGTTATCAGCATTAAAAGGTGCTGAACAAATTATAAAAAGATACAAACCTAATTTAGCTATATGTGTATACCATAAGTTACAAGATTTATGGGAAATTCCTGAGTATATAAAAAGTCTCGTTCCAGAATATAAAATTTATTTGCGCCATCATTCTAATACTATGATTGAAACGGTTTGCTATGCAGTCATGAGGTGAATATATGAATAATATTATAACAATAAATGCAGATAAATTGAACCGACCTGCATCAAATTTAAATTATAAAAAATCACGTACAATGATGTATAACGAGAATACCAGTATTTCTATATTAATTCAGGCATTTGGTAGAATTGATAAAACTGAAAAATGTATTAATAATGTCTTAAAGCATACTAATTTAGAATATGAGTTGATTTTATTAGATAATGGAACACCTGGAACAGAAATAACAGAGTATTTTGCAAGTATTGATTATAAAAAAAAGAAGGTTATTAGAGTTTCTAAAAATATTACTGGTGTATATGCGTTAGATAAGGTTTTTAAAATATTAAATTCGAAATATATAGTTATGATCCCAAATGATGTAATAGTTACGCCAAACTGGCTTGAAAATATGCTTATATGTGCAGAATCTGATGAAAGTATAGGAATGGTTGTGGCTTCATCTACAAATGTCAGCAACTTACAATATGAATCATTAGGTGGGTTTAGCAGCATTGAAGAAATGCAGGACAAGGCTGAAAAATTTAATGTTAGTGATCCGGCGAAATGGGAAGAGAAAATGCGTCTTATTCCTACGGCGACACTTTATCGTCGTGAAATATTTGATACGATTGGTTTGTACGATCTTGGGTTTATGCATGATTTTGGGGATGATGATTTTACATTTCGTGTAAGAAGAGCAGGATACAAGCTAATGCTTTGCAGGGATACTTTTGTGCATCATGATCATGACCAGACTACTTTGTCGCAGGAAAGACAAGAAATCATGGTTCAGTCCCGGGAATTTTTTAAGGATAAATATAATGGCATAGATGCATGGAATGATACAGGAAATTATATGAGCTTTGCATTTGATAGTATCAGATTTAATGATTGTCAAAGAAAAAGTATACTTGTTCTTGATGTCAAATGTGGAACACCATTACTTGAAGCCAGAAACTTTCTTAGAAAAAACAATATTGAGGTTTCGGAATGCATATCATATACTTCAGATGCAAAGTATTGGGATGATTTAATAAGCATTTCTGACAGAGTGGTATGTGGTGATATAGAAAGTACTATTAAGGATGAATTTGGTAAATATGATATTATAATTTTAGGCAAATCTGTTAATGAATATAATAAACCAATAGAACTTCTTCACAGACTGATAAATCTTAAAAGCGAAAATGGATACGTGATATTTCCGGTGTGTAATACTAATGATGTAAGAAGTTTACTTAATGTATTGAACATATCATTAGGTGAATATGACTCATTCCCAAGACAGATGAATTATAATTATATTCTTGATAAGATTGCTGATTACGGAATAAAACATGCAGATGTTACTTATACTGTTCACTCACTTGATGATAAATTGAAAACAAGCATAGCCAATCTTGTTTTAAGTATGGATGTAAGAGGCGATAAGAACGAAATCATGCAGAATCTTCTTATTGAAAATTATTGGATAACTGCACAGTAATGGAGGAAAAAATGACTGTTTCGGAGTATATATTTGATTTTCTCGAAAAAAAAGGTGTAAAAAATGTATTCATGGTATCAGGAAGTTCTGCAATGTGGCTGACTGATGCGCTGAAAAGAAATGAAAAACTTAATGCATATTGCTGTCATCATGAACAAGTTGCCGCAATGGCCGCAGATGGCTGTGGACGTGTATCAGACGACGTTCCGGGGGTATGCCTTGTAACAATAGGGCCGGGAGCAACAAATGCAATAACAGGTGTTGCAGGAGCATTTACGGACTCCTCACCTATGTTTGTGATTTCCGGGCAGTCTAATTCAAAAATTTTGCAATACCAGCAGAGTACCGGAATAAGACAAAAAGGCACTCAAAGTATCAATCTTGAACCACTGGTTTCATCTATTACAAAGTATTTTGCTGCTGTAATGACTCCTGAAAGTATTCGCTATCATATGGAAAAAGCCTACTATTATGCTATGGAAGGCAGAAAGGGTCCTGTTTGGCTCGATATCCCTATTGATATTCAGAACAAGCAGATTCCTGAGAATATGGATGGATTTACTGTAAATGTTGAGAAAAAATCAATAGATGTTGCAAAAACAATTGAAAATCTTAAACAATCAAAAAAACCACTCGTTATGGCTGGATATGGTGTACGAACATCAGGTTGTGCCGATAAGCTGATAAGCTTTTGTGAATCTCAGGATATTCCGGTTGTTACTTCGAGAGGCGGCATAGATGTTATATCGTCGGACAGCAGGTTGTTTGTAGGTAGACCAGGAAGCTATGGTGACAGACCTTCACATTTTGCAATCCAGGAATGTGACTTTCTTTTGATTTTAGGAAGCAGACTTTCAGTTTCCACAATAGGATATTATCCTGATCGCTTTGGAAAGAATGCATATAAAGTAATGGTGGATATTGATCAGAAGGAACTTGATAAAGGGGATGTTCCTGTAAATGAAAACTATTGCTGTGATTTGTCAGACTTCCTTGATAAAATTATTGCAGGTGCAGATGGTGATTATGATAAAAAATCACGAATAGAGTGGATAGAACATTGTCGTTTACTTAGAAATAAATATCCTATAGTAACTGATGAATATCGTAACTCGGATGTTATAAATAGTTATTATTTCACTGAAAAACTTTCTGAACATACTTCTGAAAACACAAAAATTGTGGTTGATACAGGAAGTGTATGCAATATAGTTTCACAGACATGGAATATAAAACATGGTCAGAGATATATTATTTCCGGTGGACTTTCATGTATGGGATTCTGGGCAAGCGCAATAGGCATTTCTACTGTTTCAGATAAAGTAATTGCACTTTCCGGTGATGGCAGTACACAAATGAATATTCAGGATTTTGCAACCATGAAGTATTATAATCTTCCATTAAAATTATTTGTATATAATAATAATGGATATATGCTTATAAGGCATAATCAGCATAATTATATGAATGACAGATTTCTTGGTGTCGGACCGGACAGTGGTGTACAGACTCCTGATTTTTGCAGAGTTGCTGATGCATATGGACTAAAAACTGTAAAGATAGCAAATAAGTCAGAAATAGATGAAAAACTAAATGAAGTATTTTCATATGAAGGACCGATAGTGTGTGAAGTTATGGTTGAGGAGTTTGGTATAATTGCACCGAGAATTGCTTCACGTGTTATGCCGGATGGCTCACTTAAGGCAGCAGAATTTGATGATCTCTGGCCATTTCTTGATAAGGAATGAATATAAAATGAAAGAATATGATGTTTTGGTTCTTGGCGGAGGACCGGCAGGACTTTCTGCTGCGTATACATTAAGCCAGTCAGGAATAAAAGTCGGACTATATGACAAAAATGAAAAGCCCGGAGGACTTTGCAGAAGTTTTAATATTGAGGGCTTTATATTCGATACATTTGCTCATGTGAATTTTTGTAAAGATCCATATGTTTTTTCAATGCTTGAAGGTGAAACAGAATATATTACTCACATACCGGAAGCATATAATTACAGCAATGGTGATTGGATAAGAAATCCTGTACAGAATAATCTTGTAAATCTTGATATTGATGAAAGAATAAAAATTATTAAAGGGTTTATTGCCAGGAAACAAATTATTGAACCAGCTAATTATGATGAATGGCTCAGAAAGCAGTATGGCGACTATTTTACTGATAATTATCCTTCGAAATATACCAGAAAATACTGGACAGTTGAACCTGAAATGCTCGAAACAAGGTGGGTGGAAGGGCGTATGTATACACCTACAATTGATGAGATTTTAAGAGGGGCAATGACTGAAAAAACGCCTAATGTTCATTACAGCAAGGAAATGCATTATCCAAATAGCGGCGGATACGGACAATTTTTCAAGGTGTTTAATGGAAATTATTTTTATGGTAATATGGAATTTACACATCTTTATCTGAAAAGCAATACAGCAGAATTTAAAAATGGAGAAAAAATAAAATTCAAGAAAATTATTTCATCAATACCATTGGATATTTTGATTCATTCTATTGCTGATGAAGAAGTTCCGGAAGATGTTGTTGTGGCGGCTGATTCACTTGATTATACATCAGGAGTAATGGTATCAGTCGGCCTTAAAGGAAAGCATAATTCTCCGTCGTTATGGTTTTATATTTATGATGAGGATATACTTCCGGCAAGAATTTATTGCCCTGATATAAAGTCTCCGAATAATGTTCCAGAAGGCTGTTCAGCAATGCAGGCAGAGATATATTTTTCAAAGTACAAGCCACTTAATAAAAGCTTAGAAGAAATTAAATCTGAGACCATAAAGCAGATGATAGATATGGAATTATTTAAAAGTGATGATGTTTTAGTTTCAGATGTTAAAAGTGAAAAATATGCAAATATTATGTTTACTGAAAATATTTATAAAAGCAGAAAAATCATACATGATTATCTTGATAACCTTAAAATCAGATATGCAGGAAGATTTGGAGAATGGGGTTATCTTTGGACAGGTCAAAGTATTCTGAGTGGCAAATCTGCTGCCGAGCGTGTTATAAAAGAATTGAATTAAGTTTAACCCCCCTCGGTTTATCCGAGGGGGGTTATTTTATCATAATATTTCTTCAAGCTGTTCTCTTATTTTGGCATTTCGTGAAATATAGTCAATATTCATTGGTTTGATTTTACCGTCTGCATAATCATACATTCCCTGAAGAATACCTTCTGTACTGTCTTCTACGAGGTATCCGCCGTATTGTTTAAGGAAGTTGCTCGGACCATGTACATCCGTTGAGAATACAGGTATACCGAGCGAATCGGCTTCAAGCATTACAAGTCCGAGGCCCTCATAAATAGAGGAAAGAATAAACAGATTGCATCGTTTAAGTATCGGCATAGGATTCTTCATGGACTTGATAAGAACAATATCTTCCCAGCAGTCGGTCATTCTTACCTTCTGGACAGTTTTTCCGTAAAGAGCACCCAGACCGCCGATTATAATGAGCTTTGATTCCGGATAATTCTTATGGAACGCTTCAAATGCATCAATAAGTCTGAAGTGCCCTTTCTCAGGAGAAAATCTTCCGATGGTTATGAACTTCATACCCTTTGAATTCAGTATGTGGTTTACACCGTCCGGATGAGGGCAGAAAATTTCAGTATCCTTCTGGAACTCCAGAGGCATATCACCTTTTATAACAACTGAATCATGATTATGGAAGTTACTTATAACCTTTATATTGTCACGTCTGCCGCTTATCTGTGCAGTTGATTCAACGATGTCTTCTGAAACGACAATAACGTTGTCGGCACAGTTATATGCCCATCTTAACAGATAGAGATTCTGATTTCTTTTGGTTTCGATTTCCTGAACCATATCATTATGAACGAATATGGTTTTTCTTGCATCGAATTGCGTAAGCATACCCTGAATGTTATTTTCATACCCGTTAAAGTGGATAACATGGTCAAATTTAAGTCCGTAGAAATGACGTTTTATTTCCCTTGCATATGCCTTGGCAAGAGTCTTTTCGCCCCTTCCTTTTTTGGTGAAGGTCTTGTATGCATGAGCTGATTTAAAGTCAAAGAACATTTCTGAACTTATCGGTATAACACCGACTTCCGCAGGCAGTACACTGGTTCTTGAAGGGTCGGCTCTCAGATTTCTTTCACGGAATGAAATATAATAATTGTATCTGTTAAGGTCAATATTTTCAAGTACTGAAAGAAGAGCTGTTGTGATACCGTTCTTGTTCATATCGCCAGCATAAATGAGCACATTTTTCTTGCCGTTCGGAATAAGCTTTTCTTCATTTGTTACAGGTTTGTCCAGGAATACTCTCTGACAGATTCGTTTTACAGCGTCAGGACTGTCATAAGTACAGTATTTCTTTATAAATTCAGTATCATCATAATCTTTCGGAGCGTTTATGGCTTCAACCAGTTCATCTACCGTTGTAGCTTGCGGGAACGGGAATTCATCAAGTGAAACATATACACCCCTGTCACGGAAATATTCTTCCTTATCGTAGGTATAAAGGATAATTTTCTGACGTGAATTTGCGAAATCATAAAATACGCTTGAATAGTCTGTAACAAGTGTGTCAGCCATATTAAGTATTTCATAATATTCATATCCCGTCGGAAATGCTTTTATATGTTTGTATGCATCATCTTCAAATTCGAGTTTCATAAGAGGGTGATACTTTACATACATAAGCTGATTGTCATTCAGACGTTTATCCATATCTTCAAGAAAACGTGTTGTTTCATGGATAACACGTTCTGTATCAAAGCTGTTTACCTTGCCTCTCCATGTCGGCATATAAACAATTATCTGCTTATCATCCACACCGAATTCACGACGGAGTTCAAGACGTCTGTCTGTATTGAAAAATACGGAATTTCTCGGATATCCCTCGTTTAAAATGGTGGCTTTGCAGAGATTTTTCAGCATATAGGCATTTACCATTTTTTCCTTCATGTATTCATTCGGGAACACAAGAAAATCGCTGAAAACGAGATTACGCATAACATTACCCATGTTATAGACTTCATTTTCAACATCTCTGCCCATGTTTTTCAGCGGAGTTCCATGCCATGTATTTAAGATTATCTGTCCTTCTTTTTTTATGAATCTTCTCGGGAAAGAAGTGTCATTGACAAGATACTTTGACTGTGAAAGATGTTTGTAATATCTCAGTGATTCAGCTCTTACGAACTTTATCTTTTTTATACCATACTGATTCAGCATAGCTTTTACATCATCAGCTTTGAAAGGCTTTGCTGATATGCAAAGTTTCAGATGCTTGTATTCAGGATTTTCATAAAGCTCTTTTGTAATGCAGAGGATATTTCCGGCAAGGTCTGCACCGCTTCGTGATTCAATAAAGACGTGGTTATCCTTGATTTTTGAATTCAGATGCTTTCCGTAATATATGCTGAACCAGAGTCTTGTTTTAAGAGTATTGACAATTTTTTTGAAATTGATATTCAAAGCCATTAAGCTTCCTCCGTTATAAAAATTATTTTCATAATTATTTTAAGTCATTTTTAATCTGAGTAGTTGAAATTTCCGGAGTTCTTGGAAGGTAAACAACTTCGCAGTAATCCTTGAGAAAGTCAAACTTTCCCTTCCAGTCATCACCCATAACAAAGGTATCCACCTTGAATTCCTTTACGTCATTGATTTTCTGTTCCCAGTTTTCTTCCGGAATGACGAGGTCAACATATCTTACAGCTTCAAGAAGGCGTTTTCTCTGCTCATAAGTAAAGTAGCATTTTTTCTGTTTTGAATTCCAGTTGAATTCATCAGTTGAAAGAGCAACGATAAGATAATCGCCGAGCGCCTTGGCTCTCTGAAGAAGATTTATATGTCCGTAATGAAGCAGATCAAAAGTTCCGTAAGTTATAATTTTCTTCATGTTTTTATGTTCTCCTAAAATAAAATAGAAATTAAATTCTGGTTAAAAAACGATTTTTGCTATAAATTTTAGTATAACGTAAAAACGCACTTTTGTCAAGTGCCGACAATGGTTTTACAGCCTTTTACAGATGGTATATACAATATAAGTAAATTTATTTGCATATTTACACAAAACCGCTTGACAAATGTTAAAAATAATGTGATAATTAAAACAGCAAAATTTGATGATTAAGGAGTTGTGAGCATGAAAAAAATTATCAGTGCTGCGGTGGCATCTGTAATGCTTGTGGCATCTGCTCTTTCGGGAAGCGGAATGGCAGTAAGTGAAAAAGTTTCAGCTGAACCATATATAAATTATGCTGAAGCATTGCAGAAATCGCTTTACTTTTATGAGTGTCAGCAGGCCGGCCCTTTGCCGGATTGGAACAGAGTTGAGTGGCGTGCAGATTCCACGTTAAATGACTTTATAACCGGTGGTTGGTATGATGCAGGTGACCATGTAAAATTCAATCTTCCTATGGCCTATTCAGCATCTATGATAGCCTGGGGACTTTATCAGTATCCGAAGGGAATTGAAAAATGCGGCGAGATGACAAACTATGTAAACAATCTTACATTTGTTCTTGACTATCTGGCTGCGTGTGACCTCGGAGATGAAGTTGTATTCCAGGTTGGAAACGGTGAAGATGACCATTCATGGTGGGGTCCTGCCGAACTGGTTGAATACGGTATGATTGACCAGAACAAGAGTGGCGACCGTCCTTATTACAAGGGCAGAAAATGTTCTGCCGCATTCGGTGAAATGGCTGCTGCACTTGCCGCAGGATACTGTGCATTAAAGGGACGTTCAGACAAGGTCGATGATTATCTGAAACACGCTGAAAACATCTTTGCAATAGCAGATGAAGAAAAAAGCGATGATGAGTATATGGTAAGTGATGCCAAGGGATTTTACCGTTCTTCAGCATTTTACGATGAACTTTTCTGGGCGGCAAACTGGCTTTACATTGCAACCGGTGAACAGAAATATCTTGACAAGGCAACCGGATATATTCCGAACCTTGGAAAGGAACTCGGAACGGACGAACTGAAATACAGCTGGGGACAGTGCTGGGACGACGTTCAGCAGGGCGGAATGATACTCTATGCACAGAATACAAAAGACCAGACATATGTAAATCAGGTCAAGAAACAGCTTGATTACTGGACTTATAGTGTAGAGGAGCTTGACGGCGGTCTGAGATGGCTTACCAACTGGGGTTGTCTGCGTCATGCAACTGCGGCAGGATTCACAGCGGCTGTTGCATGTGATACGCTTCCTCTTGGCGATACATCAGCTTATGAAAAATTTTACAGGGAACAGATAGATTACTGTCTGGGGGACAATCCTCTTGACCACAGTTATGTTGTCGGATATGGCAATAATTCTACTCTTAATGTACATCACAGAACAGCACATTCTTCATGGAACAATGCACTGGCAAACCCTGTTAACAACAGGCATATTCTTTACGGTGCACTGGCTGGCGGCCCTACTGAAAAGGGTGAATATGAGGATGACCGTCAGAATCATATAAACAATGAGGTTGCCTGTGATTACAATGCGGGATTTACCGGACTGCTTGCAAAAATGGTTGATGAATACGGCGGAGAAACTGATGCGGATTTTCCGGAACCGGAAAAGCGTGAAACAGAAGTTTTTGTTGAGGCAAAACTTAAAAAATCTGCTTCGGGTTCAGACCTCAGCCTGAAACTTACCAATCATACAGCATGGCCGGCAAGAGTTATTGACAATCTTTCATACAGATATTATATAGATGTATCAGAGGTGGTTGAGGCCGGATACAAACCGGAGGATATTACAGTTCGTGTTGACCGTGACCAGGCTAAGATGTACGGTGAGGAATATGCGGCAGAGATATCCGGGCTTAAACAGTATAAGGATAATATTTACTATGTTGAGGTTAAGTATCCGAACGGTGAGGCAATAATGCCTATTTCTGAAGGACGGCATCAGTGTGATACCATGCTGGCACTTGTTTTTCCGAATTATCAGACAGGCTGGAATGCAGATAACGATTATTCAAATGCAGACCTGTTGGACGGTGAATCTGTTGTGACGGATAAAATAACGGTATATCAGGACGGAGTTCTTATCTACGGAACTGAGCCGGATGGAACAACACCTTCTGAAACGACAGAGTCTTCCGATAAGATACTTGAAGGTGATGTTAATGTTGACGGAAGTGTCACATTAGCTGACCTTACCGCCCTTAACAAATATCTTGTTAAGAAATCACAGCTGAAAGCACAGGCACTTGCAAATGCAGATATGAATAAGGATAATGCAGTAAATATTTTTGATTCTGTTGAACTTAGAAAGAAACTGATGAAATAACTAAAAGGACGCTTTAAAGCGTCCTTTTTAATTTATGCATACTGGTATTTTTTCCTGTTTTTGATTATCAGTGTGGCAGTTACTGAAACTGCAAGAAACTCTGCTACAACGATTGAAATCCATATTCCGTTAACGTCGAATATTGCCGGAAGAAGCAGAAGGCAGATGATCTGGAACACGAGGATACGCAGAAATGAAATAGTGGCTGACATGAATCCGTTATTGAGGGCAGTGAAAAATGCTGACCCCCATATATTGAATCCGCAGATGAGATATGAAAGGGTGTAGAGCCTGTAACCGTCACGGGTCATGGCAAAAAGATTTTCATCATAACTTACAAATATTTTTGCAAGAGGAGAGGATAACAGTTCCGCAAAAACAGTCAGTGCAAGAGAAATAGTTGCAATAATCATAAGTGATTTTTTTAGCAGACTTTTTAATTCATCATTGTTTTCAGCACCGTAATGATAACCGATAATAGGCGAACTTCCGATGGAAAATCCTATAAAAATCGCTATAAAGATAAAGTTTACATACATTATAACACCATATGCGGCAATACCATCCTGACCGGCAAATTTCATAAGCTGAAAGTTATAAAGCATATTTACCACTGATGCTGAAAGGTTTGTCATAAGCTCCGATGAGCCGTTGAAACACGCCTGTCCGAGAGCTTTCCATTCAGGTTTTGTTCTGACAAGCTTTAATCTGCTTGAGTTCGGACGTGCAAAGTAAATCATAGGAACAAGCCCGCCGACGGTTTCTCCGATAGCTGTTGCAGCAGCTGCTCCGGCAAGACCAAAGTGAAAAACAGCAATGAACAGAAAGTCCAGTATCATATTTGTAACACCTGCGGAAATTATGACATACAATCCGAGGTGTGGTTTTTCAGCTGTTACAAAGAATACCTGAAAAACATTCTGGAGCATGAACATAGGAAGTGAAAATACCAGAATATGTGCATAAAGTACACTGTATTCCAGCAGTTCGCCTTCTGCACCGAACAAAACAGCAATAGGGCGGACAAGGAAAAAGCTTATAACGGATAGTATAGCACCGCCAATGAGGGCTGTATAAACTATCATTGAAAAATATTTTTTCGCTTTGCTTTCGTCGCCTTCGCCAAGAGTTTTGGCAACAAGTGCACTGCCGCCTGTTCCAAGCATGAATCCGACAGTAACAACAGCCATGATAAACGGCATTATCAGATTGACAGCGGCAAACTGGGTTTTTCCGACAAAGTTTGATACGAAAAATCCGTCTACAACACCATAGATGGACGTGAAAATCATCATGATGATTGAAGGGGCTACAAATTTCAGTAATTTTGAAACTGTGAAATGTTCTGAAAGCTGAATATTCATAAATATCAGACCTCCATTTTATAAATAGCTTCAGTATTTTTTTTCATTAGACTGATAAATTTTTTTGTCAGTGATATCAGCAAATCTCTTTCGGACTCTGTCATTTCAGAAAATGAATTTATTTCTGCATCAACTATCGGCTGCATTTTGGTTTTCAGAACTTCCTTTCCCGAATCGGTCAGGCATATCTGCTTTTTTCTGCCCTCATCTGACACCAGTTCAAGCAGACCGCTTTGCTCCATTTTCTTTATGGCGGAGTTTACTGTCTGTTTGCTTATAAGCGAAAGATTGCATATATCCTTCTGAAAACAGCCGTTTCCAAGCATGGATACAGCATAGAAAATGTCGAATTCACTTACAGAAAGTTTCTGTTTATACGCCAGAATGCGGTAAAGCGAATCCATTTCCTTGTACAGCCGGATATATTCAAGCTGAGTTTCCGTGTTGTTCATATTTTCTCCTTTATTTTGTCCGATTTCGGACTTTCCTGCATAAAAGAGTTTAACACTTTATTGTCTGAATGTCAACAGGATAAAATAAAAACGTCGTTTTGAATAAAATTATGTTTTTTCAGCATTTTTGCATGAGCAATTTAATGAAAAAAGGACGCTTCAGCGTCCCTTTAAATATGTTATTTTTTTGAAGCCAGATGTCTTGCAATTGCCGCTGCATCTCTTACATTTACTTTTCCGTCACCATTAAAATCAGCTGACATCGGGAGAGATTTTCCTGATGCAAGCATTCTTGCAATGTATGCCGCATCTCTTACATCAAGTTTATTGTCACCATTTGCATCGCCCGTAATTGTTGTCTGAGGAGTTGTTACAGTGGTAACAGTTGTTGATGTTTCAGATGATACTGTTGTCTGAGCTGTGGAAGCAGAAGTAGTTGTTACAAGCGGTTCATCAAGAAGAGCGAATTTGCGGCCGTATTTTTCAGCATACTGCTGAGCAGTAGATTTATCGTATCCGTAAATAGTTCCTGTGAAACTGCTATCTTCATAGAAGTCATCTGTAAATGTTGTTGCATCGTCAGCTATTTCGCAGGCAGGATTCATTATCCTTACTTCTGAGAGTGATTTGCAGTTTATAAAAGCAACAGACCCGATTTTTGAAACGCTGTAAGGAATAGTTACAGTTTCTATTTCCGAATTGCTGAAAGCATCACCGCATATAGCAACAACATTGTCTGGAATTACAATATTACCTGTACACTCTGAACCGTCAATGACAGAATTGTTTACTATAACAAGCGGATTTTCAGCCTGTCTGTTACTAAGCCATTTTGTTTTGTCGAATACAGCAGAACCAATATCTGTAATGCTTTCAGGAATAATTATGTTTTCAAGATTTGTACAGCCAGAGAATACCGCATCACCAATAATGACATTTTCAGGAAGTTCTATACTTTCCAGGCTTGTACATTTGGCAAACATCATATATCCGAGCGAAGTTACAGTTTCAGGGAGCGTTATTTCTTTAAGAGAGGAGCAGCCATAGAATACACTCGCTCCGAAGTTTCTGACACTTTCAGGAATATTCACGCTTTCAAGAGTTGAACAGTCCCTGAATGTACTTCCTTGGAGTACGGTCAGACCATTCGGCAGGGAAACTGTTTTAAGCTCTGAACATCCCTTAAAAACACTGCCGGCAATTTCTGTAACACTTTCCGGTATTGTAATACCTGTAATTTTTTTATTGCCTTCAAAAGCATGGGAGACTATTTTTGTTACATCTTCCGGAATGATAACATCTCCGGAGCAGGCAGTACCGTCAACGAGGATACTATTTACCGTTACAAGCGGATTTTCTGCCTGTTTTTTTTCAAGCCATTTTGTGCCTGAAAATGCATCTCTGCCGATTTCAGTTATACTTGATGGTATGATTATATTTTCAAGCGAATTTATGTCTTCAAATGCAGACATATCTATTTTTGTTACAGGAAGCCCATCTATTTCCTCAGGAATGCTAATAGTAACTGCTGAATCATCACAGCCTGTTATTAAAACATAGTCATACTCCGGATCATACTGAGTTCCCTTATAATCACTGTCAATGCGTCTATATTTTAGATTTTCATAAGTGTGGTTTTCTTTTTCATAATATTCGGCACTTGCGGATATATTCAGCGGATTATATGGAGCGACTGCGGAAACAGAGCAGACTGTACATAGAACAGCGGCAGCGATACAAAGTCCTTTTTTTCTTATGTTCATAAAATCCTCCGTTATTTGCTGTACTTTTCAGACTGTTCCTTTATAAGTTCCTTATCGTCAAAGTAATTTATCTTCATTGCATTTTTTACATCTGTCAGAGTCTGAGCAGCTTTTTCACGAGCCTTTATACTGCCCTTATGGAGCACTTCATAAATATAAGGTATATCTTTTTCGAGTTCTTTTCTTCTTGCTCTGATAGGTTCGAGTTCTTCTTCGAGAACTTTGTTCAAGAACTTCTTTACCTTTACATCGCCAAGACCGCCACGCTGATAATGTGCCTTTAATTCGTCAAGATTTGCATAATCAGGAAGATATTTCGCAAACTGTTCCGGACGGCAGAAAGCATCAAGGTATGTAAATACAGTATTACCCTCTATCTTGCCCGGGTCGCTTACCTGAATGTGGTCAGGGTCGGTGTACATACTCATTACTTTTTTCTTTATAACGTCAGGCTCATCTGAAAGATAGATGCAGTTGCCGAGAGATTTACTCATCTTTGCCTTTCCGTCGATGCCCGGAAGACGCATACAAGCCTGATTGGTTGGCAGAAGAATATCCGGGTCAACAAGAGTTTCGCCATAAATACTGTTGAATTTGTGAACGATTTCCTTTGTCTGTTCAACCATAGGCATCTGGTCTTCACCGGCAGGAACTGTTGTGGCTTTGAACGCTGTTATGTCGGAAGCCTGACTGATAGGATATGTAAAAAATCCGACAGGTATACTTGCCTCAAAATTACGCATTTTTATTTCATTTTTAACGGTAGGATTTCTCTGGAGTCTTGAAACTGTAACAAGGTTCATATAGTAACAGGTAAGTTCGCAGAGTTCAGGAATCTGTGACTGAATAAAAAGTGTGGACTTTTCAGGATCAAGACCGCATGACATATAGTCAAGGGCAACTTCAATAATATTCTGACGTACCTTTTCAGGATTGTCAGCATTATCAGTCAGAGCCTGTGCATCAGCAATCATAATATAAATTTCATCATAATCTCCGGAATTCTGGAGTTCAACTCTTCTTTTGAGAGAACCTACATAGTGACCTACATGAAGTTTTCCGGTTGGTCTGTCACCTGTCAAAATAATTTTTTTCACGTTTAAATCCTCCGATAAATCTTTAAATATGTTTTTGCCGTAATGCGGCACTTTTGAACATCATACTATTAAAGTATACTCCAAACAGCGTTTTTTGTCAATAATTTTTAAAGACATATTTCTATTGCCGCACTTGCTGTCATTCGTGCATTTAATATCATTTCTTCCGGAACAGTAAACTCGTCTTTACAGTGTATGTTGTATTCCTTTCCCGGGAGTTCTGCACCGAATGCAACACCGCCTGATGTATTGTGAACGTAAGTACCGCCGCCGATAGCTATGCATCTGCCTTTAAGACCTGTCACATTCTCATAAACTCTGAGAAGTGACTGAACAAATTCGCTTTTTTCATCAACGTAATGCGGTTCTGATGCCATTGCACATTCATAAGTGAAGCCGTTTTCTGCAAGAATCTTTTCAACCTTTTTGTTTATGTCAGCAGCACTGAAACTTACAGGGAAACGTATGTCAAACATTCCCTCAAGGGTTTCGCCGTCATATTCCATTATGCTCAGCACAAGTGTTAATGCTCCCGATTTTTCGTCATTGCATTTTACTGCCATATGTGTTCCGTCAGTCTCGCCGGACGGAAACAGTTGAGAAAGCTTTTTAAGAGCGTCCGCACAGTCATCATTTTCAATAGTGCCAAGGAGCGATATAAGGGAAGTCAGCGCATTTTTTCCGCCTTCCGGTGTGGAAGCGTGTGCTGATACGCCATTTGATTTGACAGTTGTTTCATCGCCGCATATGCTGAAACTGAAATTTTCATCTGAATCAGCCTGTATGTCAGTTCCCGATATTACAGCAACTGATTTTGAAGGAACAGCATTTACTGTATCTCCGCCATGAATTTTCCTTATGCATCTGCTTCTGACTTTTTTCGTGAAATTTCCTCTTATCATGCCCTTTTCAATATTTATAACAGGGTACTGGCCATCAGGTGTGTAAAGCTTTTCGGGAAGTTTTTCTTTTATCTGGTAATACTCAAGGTCGTCCGAACCGTTTTCTTCGTTGCAGCCGACAATAAAGCGGATATTTTTATTGAGTCTGCAAAGCTCTGATGCGCTTTTCAGTCCGTAAAGAACTGATACGGCAGGGCCTTTATCATCAGTTGTTCCACGTCCGTAAAGAAGACCATTTGATCTGGTTAACTCAAACGGAGGATAGTTCCAGCCTTCACCGGCATCAACAACATCAAGGTGACAGAGAATACCAAGTTCAGGTTCACCCGTACCTGTTTCAATGACACCGACATGATTATCAATATTTCTAACGGAAAATCCGAGGCTTTCGGCTTTGTTCAGAAATACTCTGAGAACTTCTGCTGAATTTTTTCCATAAGGCATATTTCCCTCAGCTTTTCCCATAACACTCGGAATCCTTACAAGTTCCCCGAGAAAGTTTTCCATATCATTATAATATTCACTGCATTTTTCCTTAATCTGCTTTTTGAGTTTATCTGAAATTTCCATAGAATTTATCTCCTTTCAAAAAATAACGGACGCCTGAAATTCAGAACGTCCGTAATGTTATGTTTCATCGGTATTGTTAAGACCGTATGCCAGCGTCATAAGACTGTCTGTCAGATGGACGTTTTCAACAACGATAGAGCTGTCCCTGTTAACAGCAAAATCATAGTGGCTGAAATTCCAGAAGCCTTTTATACCAAGTTCGATGAGCTTCGGAGCAATTTCCTGTGCAGCCTTTTTCGGAATGCAGAGTATGGCACATACCGGATTATTGGCTTTACAGAATGTTTCTATCGTGTCAATTCCTGAAACGGTAAGTCCGGCGATGCTTTTTCCGAATTTTTCGGGATTGCTGTCAAAAACGCCAATAAGCCTGAAACCACGTTTATTGAAATCAATATGTGATGCAATAGCTTTTCCGAGGTTTCCGGCACCTATTAAAACAGCCTTGTTTTCTGCATCAATTCCAAGGATCTTTGAAATAACTGAGTGAAGTTCCTTAACGTTATATCCGTATCCCTGCTGACCGAAACCGCCGAAGCAATTAAGATCCTGTCTTATCTGAGAGGCTGTAAAGCCCATCATTTCAGAAAGCTCTCTGCTTGATATCCGAATAACGCCCTTACGTTCCAATTCCCCCAAAAATCTGTAATATCTGGGCAGACGTTTGATTACCGGTGATGAAATCAAGGATTTTGACATATTATATCTCCGTTCCGCTGAAAACCGCTCCATGTCCGGAACGGTTTTGCGGATTCCGCTTTACAAGGCAGCGGAGTGCCTTAATATTATGCCATTAAACTGGAAAGTCTGTTGTTTATTTCCTCAAGGAATTCCTTTGAGTTGACCTTCTTCTTGTTTTCAAGCTTTGAAAGCATATAAAGGTCGCCTGTCATGATTCCGTCTTCAATAGTCTGGATTGTAGCCTTTTCAAGCTTGTCAGCAAATGCCATAAGCTCGCTGTTTCCGTCCAGTTCTCCTCTTTTTCTCAGTGCACCGCTCCATGCAAAGATTGTTGCAACTGAGTTTGTTGAAGTTTCCTCGCCCTTTAAGTATTTGTAATAATGTCTCTGAACTGTTCCGTGAGCAGCTTCATATTCATAGATACCGTCCGGGGAAACAAGAACAGAAGTCATCATGGCAAGGCTTCCGAATGCTGTTGAAACCATGTCTGACATAACATCACCGTCATAGTTTTTGCAAGCCCAGATGTAACCACCGTGTGAACGGATAACTCTTGCAACAGCGTCATCAATGAGTGTATAGAAATATTCTATGCCGGCTGCTTCAAATTTTTCTTTGTATTCCTTGTTGAAGATTTCCTGGAAGATATCTTTGAATCTGTGGTCATATTTTTTGGAAATAGTATCCTTTGTAGCAAACCAGATATCCTGCTTCTGGTCAAGGGCATAGTTGAAACAAGCTTTTGCAAAGCCTTCAATACTCTTGTCAAGGTTGTGAAGTCCCTGAATAATACCATCGCCGTCAAATTCGTGGATAGTCTGTCTTGTTTCGTTTCCGTTCTTGTCTGTGAAAACGAGTTCAGCCTTTCCGCCGCCCTTTACCTGCATTTCTGTATTCTTGTATACATCGCCATATGCGTGACGGGCAATTGTGATAGGCTTTGTCCATGTAGGAATGTATGGTGTGATACCGTTAACGAGAATAGGTGTTCTGAAAACAGTTCCGTCAAGAATGGCTCTTATTGTTCCGTTAGGGGACTTCCACATTTCTGTGAGGTTGTATTCAGGCATTCTTGCAGCGTTCGGGGTAATAGTAGCACACTTTACAGCAACGCCGTATTTTTTTGTGGCCTCTGCACTGTCGAATGTAACCTTGTCCTTTGTCTTTTCTCTGTTTTCAAGACCGAGGTCATAGTATTCTGTGTTGAGTTCAACGTATGGCTGAAGAAGAATTTCCTTTATCCATTTCCAGAGAATTCTGGTCATTTCATCGCCGTCCATTTCAACGAGCGGTGTTTTCATCTGAATTTTTGCCATTGGGGTTTACCTCCTAAAAAGTTTTTATTAAGTGTTCGTTATTTTCCGCAGCAGCGGATATTTTCCTATAAGTTTCACAGGTTGTTATAATAAGCTCATAGCTGTCGCTGTCCATATCGACTACGCCGATACACGCTTTGCCGTTCAGTGCAGCATTTATTTCCCTTATCCATACCTCCACATCGTCATCTTCGCTGAGATCAAGTCCGGAGAGGTCAATGTCAATAAGATTATAATTTTTCAGCCGTTCCAATGCCCATAAAAAATCTTCGAGTTCGCATTTATAGTCAACAGAAAACAGGTAGCCTTCTTCCTCAAGCTGGTCATACATGCCTGACCAGTATTCAAAATCCCTGTCCTTTTCTTTGCATTCCTTCTGAGTATAAATCAGAAAATCATTTAGCCTTTTCATGAACCCGCTGTCGTTTTCTGTTATAAG
>OLWA01001507.1_pt1 | contig 23886 bp, 26 predicted proteins | sample 1673251 | NCBI WGS metagenome assembly OLWA01 (sample SAMEA3178937, study PRJEB25190) | human gut metagenome | biome: human gut; feature: human-associated habitat; material: faeces | place: Austria | collected 2013 | reverse complement strand
TAAACCATTTATTTTCTCTTGTAAATCCACAATCCTGCATATTCTTTCTCCTCTAACTCAGTGACTATATGTAATTTGTCTAAATCTTTCTTATAGGATGTCTAATAACCATTTTCCATTTTTCTGGGACAACCTTTCTTGCATCAGATAAATATTCTTCTTATTTTTAGATTCACAGCTCTTTTTCTTTTATAATATTATCATATACATTTAACTATTGAAAGAAAAAGCCGGTTTTGAATTCACAAAACCGACTTGCATATAATTCCTATTTTAAACAATTTATCAAAATCTCATTTAACTCACTTATTAATTTGTCATCTTGCAATTTCTTTACAATAGGCATAAATATTGCTATTGTTTCTTTTGCTCTTTTCTGCCTCTCACGTTCTTCCATATACTCTATAGTTCTCATGTTATGAAGTCGTTCTGCAATCTTTAAAACAGCACATTGTTCATCTTCAAGACCTACTTTTTCAATATCATAGTCCTTTAATCTTATTAAAATCTGCACCACGCTATCAGGCAAATTTTCCTTTAACTCATCAATTGCTATATTAGTTTTTCTAAAAACATCGCAAAACATTCCTGCATAAATAACACTTTCTTCCGCTTCCATTTGTACGAGCAACAAAGATACATTTAATAAATGCGTTACATAATCATCACCCGAGTATCTTTTTCTGTCTCCATATATACTCTGACAGAAATTGTAGACCTTATTTAATTTTTGATTATCATATCCATGCTCTATCATTTTTTCGCACAATACTTTGAATAGTTCTTCTTTTGATAAATGTTCTTCCATTATTTTATAAAAGTTGCAATTGCTCATATCTCTATCTCCAAAATGTATTATTTCTAATTTCATTGCATACAAGAGTGAAGGTGAAAAACCATAATAACTTTTGAAAGCTTTAATAAATCCGCTGTGCGATTCCCAGCCATATTCAATTGCCACATCGAGAATTTTGTTTCCATTTAAGATTTCTCTGGTTGCATATATCAATTTTCTTTCCCTGACATATTCCATAACAGAAACTTTCATTTCTTGTTTAAATAGTCTTGAAAAATAAAACTTTGTATAACCTGCATTACCAGCGATTTCATCAATGGTTATTTTATTCTTTATGTTGTTTTCGATATAGTTAAGACTCTCTGTTGTTACTGTTTTTCTATCCATATATCTTGCCTCTTGTGATTAAATGATATATTAAAAATATCATCTTGAATGGATATTTGCTTTTCCAATGTTGCTCTAAATATAAAAATTATGCATTCCAAGTAAATTTAATGTGGTGGATTTTACTCCACCACACCACATCTACTTATTTCTGTGCAACGATTAAATATCTATGAATAGTTCCCTGCACTTTTCCATACTTGTCTATTATGTCTTGCATTTTTAGCAAATTTTCATAACACTTGCTCACTGAAAAATTTGGAAACTCCCACTCAATAATATGTGCAAACCATACAAATGCACCTATATCATAAAATGTTATAGGTCTGTATGTTTCTTCGGCTCTGATTATTTTAAAACCAGCCTCTTCAAACTTTTTCCTTTGAACCGTTAGGTTCATATTGGGAAATGGTTTGGGTATATCTGGTAAAACCATCTGAACTAAGTCACGTTCATTATTTTCTCCAACCTGCTCTGTTATAAAAATACCATCTTTTTTCAATAACCTATATATTTCATCCTGTTCAAATTCTCCATGTCGATTTATCATCAAATCAAACATTTCATCTTCAAACGGAATATTTTTAGGATTCGAACATTCTTTGAAATTAATACCTAGCGGTAATAATCTTCTTTTGCAAAGTTCTACATTTGGTTTATAGCCTTCCGTCACAGCCGTTTTGTCATATGGATGATTCAGAGATAACAAAAATTCTGCACCACCTGTATCGTAATCCATTATCTGCTTTGAATTATCAAGATAACTTCTTACAATTTCTTCATAACTCCAAGGTAAATCATTTTCTACATCATATCGTCCTTCAATATGCGAAAAATCCCACCCTTGAATCTGTGCGACCTCTTCTTCTCTTTTCCATATATTGTATAATTCCTTTTTATTCATATTTACTGCTTTCCTTTCAAATAAATTCATAAAGGGTGCAGTCCAACAACATAAGCTTTTGCCTCTAATTAACCTCAATACAATCTGTTGTCAGTTTTAGAACTGCACCGAGTATTTAATTCGTCTCATCACCTTAGTATGCTTCATTTATCTATCTCCTTAATTTATTTAGCAAATTTTCAGGCCATTCGTCGCCTTCATCTAAGTTATTATCCATAAGCCACTTGTCTTCTACTGATATGATTTTTTTCTCATTATTTTCATTTACAAGCGTAACTGTCACCTTTGGATTTTCACTTTCAGAATGTTCTTCACATCCATAATCGCCATCAAATATATGCTTAATTTTCCACATTTTATTACTCCGTTCCTTCAATTATTGTACCTGTCCACTTCACTCTAAATCCATATCATAATTACATCTACCAAATAATCCTGCTGAATTCTGCTTAATTCTTTTCCCGGCTGAATTTTATGCCACTTTCTGATACACTCTCTGCAGCATGTAGCTGTTGTATGCTGAGCAACAAACACCGGATGTCCTTTTGTTGGAGTCTGCTTTCCGTCATTAGGAATAAATGCAGGAGCTTCTCTTTTAAAAATAATTTCAAAATTATTAATATTTTTATGCTTCTATATTTGCTTAACATACAATAAACGATTAATTCAAATAGGATTTTACTACCTCAAAAACATTCAAATATCCATTTGCATACATATGCACACCGTCAATTGCATACTCTGGTTTTTGTTCTCCATTTTCATTAACGAGACCTGCATTGCAGTCAATATAATAGCATTCATATTTATTTGCGATTTCTTTCAAATGCTCATTGCACATTCGAATATTTTCAGAAGTTCTAAGCTTCATCCATTGAATTGCCTCTTCTGTATGCCAAGGCAAATGTAAATTTGCAGGATAAAATGCCATTATATAAATTTCTGCATTAGGAATACTATCTTTTGTAGTTTCAATAATTTTGCAAAAATTGTCCATCAGATGTGACATCCATTTATCTCCATATCGTGCTTCCGTAATATCATTTGTTCCTATATTGATAAATATCTTCGATGGTTCAAGGTCTAAAAGCAATGTATTAATGTTTTCCAAAAACTCATCTGTATTCAATCCACCAACGCCTCGATTATAAATTACCTCATCAAATCCTTTACTTCTTGCAATTTCACAAATAGGAAACTGTTCCATCAGTGATGAACCTGTAAAAAGAATTTTCCCCTTTAATATATTTTTATTTAAATAATCGAAATTCCTAATTTTTATTTTCTGATCATTATTCATAACAATACCTTTCTTTATAATTATGTATGGTTGTTGATTTGACAACATCTTTATGAACTTAAGTTATCTATTTCAATACATCTACCCATTTATTATTTTCTTTGTAGAAAAAATACTCGCTTAAATTTTCTTTTAAAAAAACTTCCAACATTTTTTCCATTCCATCCGCTAAATTAGCTTTTTTCATATCATCTATTTCCATCCAATAAACTTCACCCTCATTAGATGAAGACAATTTTCCTTCATATTTATTAGTTTTATAAAATAAAACCATATATCTTGAACCATCATCATTTGACCAATCTTTTATTCCACATAATACTGGTGAAGAAATTCTTAATCCCGTCTCCTCAAACACTTCACGGATTACAGCATCAGTAAAAGATTCTCCTTTTTCCACATGACCACCTGGAAATGTAACGCCACAATAATCATCATCTGTTTTTTCTTGTACTAAAACCGTATTACCATAGTATACCATACACATATTGGTTATTGTAACAACTTCTGTCCTATTCATATTGCACCTCCGCATTTTAAAATTTTTAATATTCCAGTTTTTATCTGATAACCGATTCAGATTTTTTCAGGACTAATTTCCTTTATTTATCTGTTCAATATAATAATCCAGTAATTGATATATCCACTCTTTTAAATTAGAAAAATGATATCCTATCCGCTCTGCTTTTTCCGTATTTATGCTATATTCAGGTTCTCCGTTATAGGGTGCATTTTCTCCACTATCACTTAAACTTGCATGCCTCCCTGTATTTTCTTCCACATAATTAATTATCTCCCGAAGTGAAATAGTACCTGTAGAACTTCCATTAATTGCACCCTCAATATCTTTATCTACCAAATATGCAATAAACTCTCCTGCTTCATCCGAACGGATATAACTCATTTGATAATCTATATTGTCTATGTACATAGGCTCTGATTTCATCACATGCTCTACGTAAAATAGAAGTCTTTTCGTATAATCATCTTTTCCAATTGCAAACGGATATCTGACAGCAATCCATTTTTTATCTGAATATTTTTGCCATAATGCATACTCTGCCTGTCTCTTTATCTCCTCGTATGGAAATTCAAATCTGTTACACCACACAAAATCATTAGAGTATCCATTAAAATCTGCTTCTACAGTATTCATATGTTTTGGATTATAAACTGACGTACTAGACATATATATGTATTTATCACAATCAATATAATCCATAACATACCTGATATCATCAGAGCAATATGCAATCTTATCAATAACCACATCAAAATGTTTTCCCTGTAATACCTTTCGCATACTCTCTTCATTTGTTCTTTCAATGATGATGCGCTTTACTCTGTCCCCGTATGAATCAGGTGTTTTCCCCCTTGTTGCTATTGTTATATTATAACCTTGCTCTAAAAGTTTATTAACCATATGTATTCCAAAATACCTTGTTCCACCTATTACTAATATGTTCATTTTCTTTCTCCCTGACTTATACAACCATACTATAATTCACATTCTAAAATTTCATTTTCCGATTTAAACTCATTTCTTACATACCATTCAATAGCTTTATCGCTTGGCCACACAATTATATTTTCACATCTGTTTTGTTTCAGGTAATTTTTTATGTAAGATAACATTTCTGTTCCTACTCCCTGATTTCTGTACTCTTTTAAAGTGTATACATTTGTCAAATATGCTATATACGATTCTTTTTTATTGGGTTTTGGAACTTTTCTAATCATTGTTACAAACATTGTTGCAATTATTTGTTTGTTCTTTTCCATTACAAATATTTTATATACGCTCTCTGTTTTTAAGAAATTTATATATTCTTTTATAAATTCATCACTCTCTATTCCTTTGATATTATCCTCCCCATATATAGCATCATCTTCTTTTTTAAGTTCCCATCTCATATGAGCTAACTGTAAGAAATCTTTTTCTTCTGCTAACCTAATCACTTTATCAATTTCTCCTAACTTATAATTTTGACATCAATTTTATATATCCTCAAGATTCACATAATTGAATAAAATTAACTATTTCACTTCACTCGTTGTTACACCTACATATAATTTATCTATCATATATTATATTGAATAAAAATGTTCAACAACATATTTTTCTGTACTAATGACTATTGATTTCTGACTATTTTTGAAAATATATTATTTTCTTTCATCCGTAATTATATGCTCAATTCCAGCATGTTCCTTACTAAGATATTCCTTCAAAAAAGTTGGAAATGCTTTGTATTTATCCAAATCTTTTATTGGTATCCAATGCATTGTTTCTCTTACTCCCTGGCTATAACTATCACTATTAAGCTGTTTTGTTCCTCTAGGCTTCATCAAATAGTATATTGATATTTCATGGCAATCCATTCCTTTTAAAGTTCCCTGATTTTCATTGAAGAAATTTTCGTGAACAACTGCAAGGCGTTCAATTTCATATTCTACACCTGTTTCCTCAAGCACTTCTCTTTTTACTGCCTTCTCAGATGTTTCTCCAACATGAACTCCACCACCGATTGAGTAATAATAATCGTCTATTTCATTTCCTGCAAATAACACACAATCTTCTTCAATTATTATTGCTGCTGCGCGATATCTAAACCATTTATTTTCTCTTGTAAATCCACAATCCTGCATATTCTTTCTCCTCTAGCTTAATGACTATATGTAATTTGTCTAAATCTTTCTTATAGGATGTCTAATAACCGTTTTCCATTTTTCTGGAACAACCTTTCTTGCATCAGACATATATATTTCATGATGTAACCTGTCCAAATTCATATCATTAACATATCCATTCTGCCTCAAATACTCATCCATAATTGCAACAGTTGCAGGTTCATCGTCAAATGCTCCCAAGTGCATTATTTGAACACATAGCCCCTCTTCAATGGTCAAAAACTCTGCCGATGAACAATCTATTTTTTTCTTTTTAGTTGCTGTTTCAACTGCCCATTCAAAATCTTTTTGACTTACAAAATCAGGCAGACGAATAACTGAAATCCAATTAAATGAATCTTTATCTGCATAATTTCCACCATCTATGTTTTCCTGCCACCAGAATCCTTCAAGCGGTGGAACTACATATTCAAAAAATCCATCAATTTTATAATCTGTCTTATAACTCATTCTCAAGGTATATGCAACCGCATATAATACACTAATTGCCTGCTGATATGCACCGCCTTCTTCATTTGGATTGCCTTTACCTCTGACTGCAATATAATTTATTTTAGGGACTGTTACAATCTCCGGTTTATTTTTAGGTCTGTAAAACTCTTTGTATTCTTTCTTAAAATCAAAAGCCATAATTATCTCCTTTAATTTAGTTTTTACGTAACTTTATAGATTCAACATATATAGTATGCTATCCCTGTCTGGATAGGAATATGACACTGGTAGTTCTTCTGAATTAATTCTTTTAAAACCAGCTTTTTCATAAAACCTATGTGAGACATGAGCAACCGCTGGTGTATCCAAAATTATATGTTCAATACTTTTGCTGTTAGCATACTTCAAAAATTCATTGTATAAGGAGAGCCATACTTTTTTGTGAGCGAAACGCCTTCTCCACAAAAAATTTTTCAAAACATCACAATTTTTCTCCTTTAACATGAGTACGATTGTTCCAATTACTCTGTCATCGGATAAAGCAACCCAAAATTCTCCACCCGGTCACTGATAATAACGTTGAATATCAAGCAAATCTGGCTGTTCCTGAAGCGATAATCCAATTTTGGTCTCATCATTTTGAATAGAAAGAATTAGTGCGATAATTTCGTTGTCAAATCTTCCGTTGTATGTTTCAATTTTCAAAATTATTACCTCCGTTAAAGTTGCTCTTGCTTGATTGTACCATACGCTCTATTCCTTATTCAATTACTTATATTTACATAGGTGAAAAACGCCAAAAACGAAATTGCAAATTTCATTCTTGACGTTTTCTTTTTATTCTTAAACTATATTAAACCCAAATGTTTTTCAACACGAGATAACGTGTCCTCAACTGTACTGTCCCCAGTTCTCTCTATCCAAAAGAAATCACTGTTCTTAATCTCTTCTATACGATTTACGTTAATTTCATATAAAGTAGTATTCACAGTTTGCTTAGCCTTTTCTACATCAGTAGCCGAATTTAGATACCGAAGAAATCCCTGATGATCTGGTCTATTGCCATATTCATCAACAAGATTAGATGGGTCTTTTATGAGAAAAACAACTCTAGATGGTTCCGAAAAAGCAAGTGTCTGAGCAACTGTAAGATGACAATCACACAAAATCTCTTTATTTTCTGATAGTCGAATCAAATCAAGGAGAATAAACTCTAACTGCTCGCGAGAATTGTTTAACAACCAATCTTTATATTCTTCTACTGTCCTTCCAAAAAGAGAGGAGGGTGCGGACATTTTCTGGACTACTATAGGGCTTCGAAAGGAGCCTTTTTATGTATTCAAAAGAACAAAAAGATATTGCACTACGGATATATCATCAAACAGAGTCTGTAACTGAAACTATTAGGATTCTAGGGTATCCAACACGTAGAAATCTGTACACATGGATTGCTGAGGAAAATACCCCACCCAAAACAAGGAAAGAATACCCTGTAATTGATAATCCTCCTGATCATCCTCGCAATCCTCCATTAGAAGTAAAATTAGATGCAATTCACCGTTGCTATGAGCTCGGAGAAAATATAAAATATGTTTCAGAAGACATTGGGTATAGTAGAGCTAGTATTTATCAATGGCGAAAACGTTATTTAAAAGAAGGTACATTAGGTCTTATGAATCACAAAAACATTACTCCGGGAACATTAGTAGAAGGTTCTGTTTCAAGTACAGATATTTCTTCTGATGAAATAAATCAGTTGAAAGCTCAAATGCAAGATATGCAATTAGAAATAGACATTCTTAAAGAAACGATAAATGTATTAAAAAAAGACCCAGACATCGATCAGAGTGCTCTCAGCAACAGAGAGAAGGCGGTGATAATCGATGTCTTGAAAAATAGATACTCACTGCCATTATTATTACAGAAATTACAATTATCAAAAAGCAGTTATTATTATCAGGAACAATCCCTACAAAAAGAAGATAAATATACACTTTTACGTGTTAGAGTCATTGAATTATTTACAGAGAATAAAGGTCGATATGGTTACAGACGAATTCACGCCCTACTTAAGCGTGAAAATATAATTGTCTCAGAAAAAGTTATTCGTAGGATTATGAAAGAAGAACAACTTGTAGTAAAAATCAAACGAACTCGTAAATATAATTCCTATCAAGGTGAAATATCTCCAGCAGTAGATAATCTAATTAACAGAAATTTTTCTGCATCTAAACCTAACGAAAAGTGGTTAACAGATATAACCGAGTTTGCAATTCCGGCAGGAAAGGTTTATTTATCGCCTATAGTAGATTGTTTTGATGGCTTACTTGTCAATTGGAATATAAGCACTTCTCCAGATGCATTACTTGTCAATTCTATGCTTGACGATGCAGCCAAATTACTATCTGTAGGAGAAAAACCAATCATACATTCAGACAAAGGCGTACACTACCGCTGGCCAGGCTGGATTGACAGGATGGAGAAAAATGGTTTCATACGATCAATGTCAAAGAAAGGCTGTTCACCTGATAATTCTGCCTGTGAGGGCGTATTTGGAAGAATTAAAAATGAGATGTTCTATAATGCAGATTGGTCTGGGGTAAACATCTCAGAATTTATTGGTATTTTAAATGATTATCTTTATTGGTATAATGAAAAAAGAATAAAAAAATCATTAGGATATTTGAGTCCTATATAGTACAGACATAGACTTGGATTGGTCACTTAGATAGTCCAAGAAAATGTCCGCACCCTCGACTCTAAAAATCCGGAAACTAAACTTATACTGTTATAATTTCCGGATTTTATAAATTAATTAACTTTTCTAAATGTAACCATTGTTTTTTAAGAAAGTATATATTCCATCTTTCCTTGGTGCATCACATACATAATCTGCCATATGTTGCAATTTTTCAGAACCATCTATATCTTTAACTGCTATTCCTATTTTTGCATTTTCAAGCATTTCCAAGTCATTCTCCTGATCTCCAAATGCCATATAATCATTTTCATTAAATCCATAGTATTTCATCAATTCACGAATGCCTGTTTGTTTAGATATTCCCTTTGCCATAACATCATAGCAAACTGTAGGACATGGCACAATTCGCGCTGAAATATCTTTTTCCAGTTCAGAAAAATCGTAACCCATAGGAGCGAATATATTAATTTTCACAATCTCCTCACCTTTCCATTCTATATATGGTGGGATTTCTTCCTTATAATATTTTTTCCCCTCAACCAGACAATCAGTAATTTCAGTAGCCAGATAAGGACCCTCAACTGTATCAAATATCAAAGACATATTCTTGTTATTACAATACTCTAATATTTTTTCTACATCTTCTCTCAAAAAGGGAAAATCCTTTATGCATCGCAACGTGTTGTCATATATCGCAGCACCGTTATTCAAAACATATGCATCAAAAACAGATATATCTAAATCCTTTATACCACGTATACTGTTAATATCTCTTCCTGTAGCCAGTGCAACCTTATACCCGTTTTTTCTCAATTCCTCTATTGCTTTAATAGAAGAAGCCGGTATTTTTTTCTCTACGCAATCAATTAGCGTTCCATCCACATCAAAGAAAACTGCTTTCATTTCCACCTCCTAAATTCCTTGCTGGTCTGTCTCCGTTTCCCTACACATTTCAAATTTAAGAACCTGTTGTTTTCCTGTAGATATGGCAGTTTCAACTAACTCATCAAAATTTATGTCCATATCACGCATCATAACATTTTCAATCAGCATTCCTAAATTAGTACCACTTATTATTTTAATATTTTTACTACTCGTAGCAGCAAGTTCTGCTGAAATTTTAAATGGCGAGCCACCTACAATATCAGTAAAAAATATAATATTTTTACATTCTTCTAATTTGTCTAAAGCCTCTGTTAACTTTGTCTTCAACTCTTCTGTTGAATAAGTATCCGGAAAATCTACTGCTTCCAGATTTTTCTGTTGTCCTGCAACCAGTTTCACTGCACTGGCAATTCCCGTAGCGAAATTGCTATGTCCTGTTATAATAATTCCTACCATTTATATATCCTGCCTATTAATTATTTATAAAACTCTTAATTTCTTAATTGTGTGAACGTAGTCACCCTTTCCAAAAAGCGAAGATGTTCCAAGAATAAAACCTTTTACACCTTTTTGATTCAATTTTTTTATTTTCTCTTCAGAAATTCCACCATCCACAACTATTTCATAATGACATTTTTTCCTATTTTGAATAAATTCCTCTATTTTTTCGTCAATATATTCTAAATATGATTGACCTGCAAACCCCGGATTAACGGTCATTATCATTACATAATCTACTATATGTAATATATTTTTTACAGTTTCAAATGATTTTGTAAAGGTCCAAAATACCATTAATACAATATTTTGGACCCTTTAATTTATATCTTGTATTTTCTGTCATTTGGAGTTATCTGGATATACACATCTACTCCTTTTTCTTTCAGCCGTTTCAGACACGCCTCATCCTGATCATCCACGTAAACATGGACTTCATGAAGTATATGCTTACCTTCTGATTTATGCATGTTTCCTATATTGCAATGTTTAATAGGAACTCCGCCATCAACTAACTGTTCAATCACCTGTGGAGTTTTTGCGACAATAAATATTTTTTGTGAAGGGGCAGCCTTTCCAATAATCTCAATGGTCTTTTTTATTGAGAAAAATCTAATCTGAACTCCTACGGCATCTGCAGTCATTTTCATTAATGATTTTGATAACTCATCATTACATGTTTCATCATCAACAACTAAAATTAAATTTGCACCACTTGCCGTAACCCAGACATTTCCAACCTGTCCATGCACCAAACGATTATCAACTCTTGTAAAAACAATGTTTATATCCGACATACCACATTTCCTCCTATAACCATCCTAATAATGACATTAATATTGCAAATGCTATTATTGCTAAAATTAGTACTACTATGCTTACCTTCTTCTTTTTGAAGATATAATATAGTATACCAACAAACAATGCTGGAAGCAAATTAGGGATAACTGAATCGAAGATTGATTGTACTCCAACAGTACCAAACAATTTTAATTTTTCCGGGAACTCAAAAGTTACATAACTTGGAATCATTGCTCCAACTACCATTACACCAAGAATACCTGCACCTTTAGTTAATGCTTTGGCATTTTCTGTTAATTTAGATATTGCTCCACTTCCCAGTTTGTATCCGGCTTTTAGGAAAAATACTCTTGAAACTGCCATTAAAATCCAAAATGCCAGGAAGAATATTGGTCCTAATATTGAATGCTGTTTACACAATGAGGCTGCTATACTTCCGCTAATAGGTAATAATGTAAACCAAAATATTGCATCACCGATACCTGCAAAAGATCCAAAAAGACCGGTTTTCATATTTTTTATTAATTTTCTATCAGCTCTATTTTCTTCCATTGATAGAACTAATCCCATCAGAAAAGATGCGGCATGTTGTTCCGTATTTATAAAGTCAACACCGTACTCATCCAACGCCTTGCTTACTTCTTCACTATCTTTTCCATGTATTTTCTCTAATCCTGGAAGTATGCTCCAGCCGAAACTATTACCCTGCATTTTTTCAAAGGTAAATCCTGTCTGGTAGAACATCGACCTTAAACCCAAATTTTTTAAATCTTTATTGGTAAGTTTATTTGTTGTCTCATTATATTCCTTCGCCATCATCTTCACCTCCTGTTACTACTGATGTTGTTTTTGCCTCTTTGTCTCTCATAAAATCAATCAGTACTAATGCAATTGCAAATAAAGCTACTGGTAAAACATTGTCAGGTTTCATAATGCTCATAATTAAAAATCCGATAATCAGATATGGAACATTTTCTTTTTTCACCATTACCTTTAACAATAGTGCAAGTCCAAGTCCCGGTAAAAGTCCTCCTGCTATTTCAAATCCGTGTGAAACGAATTCAGGGAATGAATTAACAAACTTTGATAATACATTCTGTAATGCATATGTGCTTAAGAATGCAACTACTGCATAAAGTGATGTTAAAATAATTTCAGGTAGGAACACATAAAACTTAAATTTTTTAATGTCATTTTGTTTTATTGCCTGCTCTACCTTTACGTTAAATCCTGAGAACAATGACTGACACGCGATAACGATCCACTGCATAAGCAATGCGAATGGTAAACTAAGTCCTAAAGCTGTTTCTGCCGATACTCCGCTCTTATAAGCCAAAACAACTGTCATAAGTCCTGCAATCAATGCATTAGGTGGTACTGTTCCACCTACTGTTGTAAGTCCTAAGTAGGACAATTCTGCTATTGCTCCGGCTTCCAAACCAAGTTTCCAATCTCCCAATACAAGCCCTGTCACAAAACAGACGATAATAGGATGGAATACAAAGAAGCATTCCCATCTGGCATCCCACGCAAATGCAAATACAATCAGTGCCAGAATCAGTCCCTGTAACAATGTAACACTCATAATTACACCTCCTTATTATTATTAATTTAAAAAGTTACTGTAGTTTTTGATAAGCCAATAGGTTCATCCGGATTATATCCCCTTGCCAAAGATAAGAGACATGCAAATAATTGTGAAAACACAACCATTCCGAACACTCCTGCAACGCCTTCCGCTTCTTTCGGCAAAAGAACCGCTTCGTTAGCCATTGTAATATATTTTTCATTATTTGTAACAACTAATGTACTAACAGAAAAATCCTTTTTTATTTTCTCAACAAGTTTTATTGTACTATCATTTGTTTTTTCGTCAGTCAAAAAGAATATTACAGGTATAAATCTGTTTGTAGTTGCTATTGGTCCATGTGGATAATCACAGGATGAATATGCCTTTGCGTTTGTATAACTTGCTTCCATTATTTTAAGTTCAGTTTCATTAGCAACTGCATAACTAAATCCTCTTCCCAGTAATAAAATATCCTGAACATTTCTAAACAAAGGAACGCTTTTCTTTACCTGTTCTTCTATATTCTTACACAAACTTTGTTCTATAATATCCGGTGCTTTTTTTATCTGTTCCAACACTTTTTCATCGTGTGAAAGCACTGCTGCAAATAATAGTGCTATTACCGTTTGAGACATATACGACTTAGCTGCCGTGAAACTTGTCTCTTTTCCACATTCACAATTAATATAATAATTTCCTACATTTCTCATAAGACATTCGCGTTCATTGGTTACTGCTACTGCAATGCCTCCCTGATTCTGACATTTTTCCAGTACAGTATAAACGTCCTTTGCCTCACCACATTGAGAGACTCCGATTGTCAAAACATCTGACAAATCCACTTTTCCATCCAACAATGTTATTATTGAAGGGTAAGCCATCGATGTTAATTTATCGGTATAAATCTCAAACGCATATTTTCCCACTAATAATGCATGTTCACTTGAACCTCTTCCTACTAAAAGAACCTTACTGATGTTCCTATTATCTACCTCTTTACATATGTTTTCTATTATAGGCAGATTCACATCAATTACATGTCTTATTATTTCCGGTTGTTCATGAACTTCTCTCCACATATTAGATTTACTTACATCGTACTCATACATTTATTATTTCTCCTTTCTTATTTTGTAACTTTGTAATGACAATGTTATATTATAATATTTTTATTGAAATGTCAACTTTTTTTTGCTAATATTTTATTAAGAGCATGTATAGTCATAGCTCTATTTACTAAAGGAGATTTTTATTATGGATTATATTACAATTAACAAGTACTCTCTGGTTCCTCTATATTCACAATTGAAAGAATCAATAAAAGAGGCAATTCAAAATGGTATCCTAAAACCAGGAGATAAACTTCCAACAGAACATGAAATATGTAACCATTTTAATCTGTCAAGAACCGTTACAAGACAGGCATTTTATGAATTAATGAGTGAAGGGTACATTGTCCGTTACAAGAGCCGCGGAACATTTGTTAACCAACAAAGTAAAGAGAATGTATTTTTTAAGGAAATTATTAGTTTTAATGATGAAATGAAAATGTATGGTTTTGAACCCAAGACGGAACTTATTTCTATTGAGAAATTTATTTGCAATGACTACATTGCTGAGAAATCAGAATTTAACGTTGGAGATGAATTAATTAGAATTCAACGATTAAGATACAGAAACGATGATCCTATTGTTTTTGTTGATGGATATTACCGGGCTTCTGATATTCCCGAAATCGAAAAACATGATTTAGAAAAAGAATCTATGTTTTATATTTTAGAAAAATATTATAACATAAAAGTCATGCATACAAAAAAAAGATTTATGGCACGAATAGTTGAAGACAAATATGCCAATTATTTGTCCATAAAGAAAAAGTCTGCTGTTCAGTATGTAGAAAGTAAAGAATATAATCAACAGGACGAATTTGTTTCTTTTGATATTTCTATTTATGTGGGGGAAAAAAATATATTTGAGACAGAAATTAACAATCTTCCCAAAACTCTCCAATAGCACACAACTTATTATTTTTAAATTGTCCAATACCACCGGCTTAGCCGGTGGCTTACATTTCTTATACGACAAAAAAAGCCCTTGTTTAAAGGAATCCCTTTAAACAAAGGCTTTTTAATAGCAGGGGTGGTAGGAATCGAACCCACCTCTGGAGTTTTGGAGACTCTATAATCTCCCCTACAATCAGCCTATTTAAAGGAATTTTTTCCTTCTGACTAATTAAGTCCACCAATTAAGTCCACCAATCTACTTTAATAATCACAAAAATCAATCTTAAAACAATATTTTAAAAAACATTTTCCAACGTTTTTATTTTAACATATTGATGCATTAATTTATATATGATTTTGCTCTGAAAAATCGGAACTCGGTTCCGTTTTTTTCTTCATATTATTATTGTAAATAGAATTTTTAAAGCATGGAGGTATTTAATATGAATGAAAACAAAAACATTGATGAATTGAGCTTAACATCATTATTGTTAACTGAACAATTTGAACTTGAAGTTAATCCCTGGATAAAAAAATATCCAATTCAACTGAAAATCCATAACGACAACAATATGATTGGGACTAAATATTTTTCAAACAGTAGTTTAACAGTCCCATATATTTTTATACTAAAAAATCAAAAATACGAATTAGAACTCATATGAGAATTTTGTTTTATTAATTCAGCAGCCTTCTCTAATAAAAAGATTATAAAACAACTTAAACGTTCCGAAAAAACAGAAAAATGTATTCGTAGTTTTTTTCTTCTAAGCTATACAAAAATCTAGCAATTGACGATTCTGTAATATTAATCAAAATATGTGTTTCTAATAAAGAAATAGATGAATTTACAAAGGTTAAAAATATTTTAAGTTCGATACTTATTAACCATTTATAAACGGTTTTTAATTATTCTAATATTGTTCCATTTTTTTGCCATAATTCAACTATGTTCATGCCTTATAATAATATTTAGTTCAATAAAAAAATAAGTTCTGCCTATATAAATGATATATACTCTCTTTTTTAAGAGAATATATGTCATTTGGAAGAACTTATTTTTTCTTATCATTTTAAATAATAATATAAAAAATTTTTTGATAAATCTTTTGTAAATTTCACCTGATTCTTGCTAATATTATCCACTGTATCTGATGTTACAACGCCATTATCATTTAAATATTTTATAAGTTTTTCATATTGTGGAATTTCTTTGTTTTTTCCATATGCGAATCTAATAATATCAGCTATCATCAACATATCTTTTTCTATCATATTTATATTCTCTTTTTGTTTATTTAATATAAATATGATTATTTTTTCGATTTTATTTTTATTAAAAATGAATCGTATTACAATCTTATTCCCCTAAAAAATATTCATCCTCACCCATGCGGTACAGTGTTTTCTATGGATTGGGCATTCTGTTTCAATTTATAAACACAAAAATGACCGCCATGCTAAATAGCGATCACTTTTGTTAATACTTATTTATTAGCCATTGTTCTTCAATATTTGGCTCAACCGTCTAACGAATATTTGCTTGTTTCTTTATATAATAATCAGCCGTAAAACCACATGCCTTTAGGTGTGTGGTAGTTCACATACTTATTATAGCATAAAATAATATATTAATTTGTAATACATATATGAATTTTGTTTTTCACATGTATATAATTAAGTTTTTTATGCTTTATTAACTGTAAATTAAGTTATTTTAATTAATTATATAATATTTTTACACATATTTCCACAACTTTTTTCTTTAAACAATATGTATTATTTTATTTAAAGTTTTATATTATTAATATGTCTAAAAAATAAACCGATTTATATAAAAAAAAGAGCCAATCAAATTGACTCTTGATTTGTTATTTTTATAATTTTAATCATCGTAATTCATTTGCACTTCTTTTAAAGCTAAATACATTGCAGTGTAATCTGAATCAACACAATGTAATGGTTGCATATTTATTTCCATAGGATTAAATCCATTAATTTTATAGAATTTTTCAGCTTCTGGAACAGAGTGTAAAAATAGGGCTTTAAATCCTACTACTTCGTCCATTAAAGTCTGTGCATAATCGATTATACTTTGCATTACCCAGGCAGATACTGGAAGACTTTCTCCATCATATTCAAAAAATAAATCTTGATATTTTTCATTAACAGCAAACATTTTTATTTCAATTGCTGAAATTCCACATATTTCAATGTCAAATTGCATAGACCAATAGATTTAGGAGAAAATCTAAGTGGTACAATTATTAGATAGCATCGTAGAGATACGGTGTTATTTTTTTGCTACACATATAAATAATTACATTATTAATATGTATGATTTTTTTTAAATATTTTATGCTACTTTATAAGTAGACACGTTATTATAAAAAAAATCGGAACTAAGTTCCGATTTTTTGCTTATTATACTTTGTTTATTATTATATTCTTTAATTTTATATTCTGTTTTATTATCATTATCTAAGTTGTCATAAACAACCATTCTGTTTAATACAGATGGCTTTTCATATTCAACAGCATTATCCCAATAAAATTTAACTGAGTTATTTCTTTCTTCTTGTTTTAAGTCTTTAATGAGACCAAACCATTTATTAAAGACATGTTCTTCAATATCGTCACTTTTGCCATCATATTCTACGATTGCAGCTAAAATGCTATAATTATTAGTATTATTTTCAAACAGTTCTTTTATTACAGTATTATCTGATAAATCTTGATTAAATTTATCAGTTAAAAATATAACAATAATATCATCACGATATGAATCAGGACCGCGTTTAAGATTATCAACTTGTGCTAATTTTTCAAATTCAATATTATCACCATTTTGAAAATAACAATCTCCATTCACATCTAAAATAGTATTATAAATTGACTTAACTCCTGAAAGTTCCATTTTTTCGGTAGCATCTTTTGTTAAACGTTCTTTTTCATCGGTGTATAAAATATCCGTTTGAGTATTATATTTTACTTTCTTTACATCGCCATTTGAATCTTTTATTATTCCAAAAAGAAATTTACCTACTTTTCTGTTCATTCCAATAGTGTCACCATTTCCAGTCATGAAGGCTTTTACATTATATAATACAGCATCATCTCCATATTGAGATTTACATTTTCGTTCAAATTTATTAATATTCTTCTTAATAAATTTTTGTTGTTCTAGATAATCACATCCAACCAAAAGAAAACAAAATAATAACAAGAATAATCCTAATAATATTTTTTTATTTTTCATTTTTATTTTATTCTAACCTCCTTCATTTTTGACCAAGATGAATAATATTTCTTTCCTTTGACTTTTTTGTATGTGGAGATTTTAACATAGTATTTTTTCTTCGAAACTAATTTATTAATACTAATTGAAGTCTTTTTATACTTTTTAATTATTTTAGTTTTTACATTTTTCCTCATTTTTTTATGAGTTGAATATTTAATTATATATCCTGTAGTTTGCTTTTTATTTTCTGTGCCATATTTTTTTATTTTATCAATTATTTCCGCTAGTTTTTCTATTTCTTTGTCAATATTCTTAGATGATACACTACTATTAACAAATTCTAAAAACTCATCTTCATCTCCGTTATATGATTTTAATACATCAATAAATGCTACATAATTGCTTTTCATATTGAATTTTGGCCATGTCTTAACTCCTAACTTTTGTTTCTCTTTTTCTAAAAGTGATAATTTAGCAGCAACATTTATTGGCATGCCATTATTTATCAATAATTCTTTTAATTCTAGAATTCCACTTCTTGAAATTGTTAAATATTTCCTAACTTGCCTTTCATCTGCTCCTGTTATTTCAACCATTGTTTTATTAGATAATTTCCGAAATGAACCATCTGAATATTCATGTTCAACTAATAAATTTGCAAGTTCAATATTATCTACTCTAGACATATTTTTGTTTTTGTACTTTCTGATAATTTTTTTTACTTTATCTGTTTGCATAAGATAGCCCCCTTTTAAAATCGGAACCGAGTTCCGATTTTGTTTTGAACTCAGTTTCTTTTATACTTTTGCTATCATTATACATTTTTTTTCAAAAGATAAAATATTAATTTTTAAATTATTATTTCTCTTCCAATAAATTTGTTTAAATATTCATTCAAATCTTTCTCTCTCACGATATATTGCCCTCCAATCTTGATGCTTGGAAACCCTTTAGTTTTCATAAGAGAATATGCCTTATCACGACCTATTTTTAAATATTTTTGCAAATCTCTAACATTTAATATTTCGTTTGTCATATGAATACCACCTTTATAAATTTAAAGAACACAAAGTGTTGCTCATAGATAATATGTATTAAATGTTTTATTTACCGCAAAGTTAAAACAGATCATTCAATTTTTCATTTATTCTATTATTTCTCGCTAAAACACCACGTTTTTTTTCAGAATGTATATATGTACTTTCAACTACTTTAATATCATCTCCAAGTGTATCTGCGATATCTTCAATACTGATTCCTACTGTATACATCATTGTTGCACATGTATGTCTTAACACATGAAATCCTGCGCTTTGGCATTTTGTTCCTGCATACTTCTCAATTGTTTTCATAGCCCCTCTTAAGGATTCTGGACAGCAATTTTTTCCTTCACGTGTTTGGCATACATAATCCTCTAGTCCACATTTTATCGCATATTCTTTTGCCTTAGTAAGTAATTCTTTTGCTTTTTGATTTAGTGCCACGTCTCGTTTAGCACCATATTTTAGTCCTTCTTGCTCAACAAGAATTTTTTGGGGAATTCCTTTTAACTTCATTTCATCTTTTCTTTTTGAATCATATTCTGGATTATCCATACTTTTTAATTGTTTATCAACATTTATTATTTCGTTAGAAAAATCAACATCTTTCCATTTTAATGCAATAAATTCACTAACTCGCATCCCCAGAAAAATATTAGCAGCTATTGCAAATCCTTGTGGATAGAACGGACCTTTACATCCTTTGTAATTATCATATTTTGTTAATTTTGTTGCTTCTGAAATGATTTTTTTTATGTCATCATTATCTAGCCATTCCACTTCTTTTCTTTTTTTGAATATTTCACTCTTCGCTTTTAAAAACACCATATTTTCTGTTGGATTAATTTCAACTATTTTTTTCTTACAGCCCATCTATAAAATCCTGTAAAAATTTCATATGCTTTTTTATAACTTGAAAAAGATGGACCTGTTTTTGCATAATTATTTAAAAAATCATCAATGTCATTATATGTTATCTGCTTAACCGGAATGTTATTCAATTTACTTACAAATACTCTGCATCTTACGTTTTGTTCTAACTTCTCATATGAACTTTTCTTCATTTCGAGTTTTTTGTAGTCTAACCATAACATTAATGCATCATGAAATAATATATTTTCATTCTCTTTAATACCTTTTTTCAATTTTGTAACTTTTTCATTCCATCTTTTTTTTGCTTCATATCTTGTTGCTCCTTGTGCTTCTATAGTTTTGACATGTTTTCCATTTTCATCTGACCAACTAAAACTTTTCTTAAATCTATATTTTCCTTTACTCTTAAGAAAAATATAACATCCTTCTCCATACTGTCTTTTTTCTTTATCCATTTCTCAATCCTTTCATATAAATTATTTTTCATAATTAATATGTAGATTTTTCTTTTTTTCCAAAAGTACACCTATTTAGTCCACCAATTTAATCAGAATTCATTAGTAAAAACAAGTAAGAAACAGTAATTTCTTATACGACAAAAAAAGCCCTTGTTTAAAGGAATCTCTTTAAACAAAGGCTTTTTAATAGCAGGGGTGGTAGGAATCGAACCCACCTCTGGAGTTTTGGAGACTCTATAATCTCCCCTACAATCAGCCTATTTAAAGGAATTTTTTCCTTCTGACTAATTAAGTCCACCAATTAAGTCCACCAATCTACTTTAATAATCACAAAAATCAATCTTAAAACAATATTTTAAAAAACATTTTCCAACGTTTTTATTTTAACATATTGATGCATTAATTTATATATGATTTTGCTCTGAAAAATCGGAACTCGGTTCCGTTTTTTTCTTCATATTATTATTGTAAATAGAATTTTTAAAGCATGGAGGTATTTAATATGAATGAAAACAAAAACATTGATGAATTGAGCTTAACATCATTATTGTTAACTGAACAATTTGAACTTGAAGTTAATCCCTGGATAAAAAAATATCCAATTCAACTGAAAATCCATAACGACAACAATATGATTGGGACTAAATATTTTTCAAACAGTAGTTTAACAGTCCCATATATTTTTATACTAAAAAATCAAAAATACGAATTAGAACTCATATGAGAATTTTGTTTTATTAATTCAGCAGCCTTCTCTAATAAAAAGATTATAAAACAACTTAAACGTTCCGAAAAAACAGAAAAATGTATTCGTAGTTTTTTTCTTCTAAGCTATACAAAAATCTAGCAATTGACGATTCTGTAATATTAATCAAAATATGTGTTTCTAATAAAGAAATAGATGAATTTACAAAGGTTAAAAATATTTTAAGTTCGATACTTATTAACCATTTATAAACGGTTTTTAATTATTCTAATATTGTTCCATTTTTTTGCCATAATTCAACTATGTTCATGCCTTATAATAATATTTAGTTCAATAAAAAAATAAGTTCTGCCTATATAAATGATATATACTCTCTTTTTTAAGAGAATATATGTCATTTGGAAGAACTTATTTTTTCTTATCATTTTAAATAATAATATAAAAAATTTTTTGATAAATCTTTTGTAAATTTCACCTGATTCTTGCTAATATTATCCACTGTATCTGATGTTACAACGCCATTATCATTTAAATATTTTATAAGTTTTTCATATTGTGGAATTTCTTTGTTTTTTCCATATGCGAATCTAATAATATCAGCTATCATCAACATATCTTTTTCTATCATATTTATATTCTCTTTTTGTTTATTTAATATAAATATGATTATTTTTTCGATTTTATTTTTATTAAAAATGAATCGTATTACAATCTTATTCCCCTAAAAAATATTCATCCTCACCCATGCGGTACAGTGTTTTCTATGGATTGGGCATTCTGTTTCAATTTATAAACACAAAAATGACCGCCATGCTAAATAGCGATCACTTTTGTTAATACTTATTTATTAGCCATTGTTCTTCAATATTTGGCTCAACCGTCTAACGAATATTTGCTTGTTTCTTTATATAATAATCAGCCGTAAAACCACATGCCTTTAGGTGTGTGGTAGTTCACATACTTATTATAGCATAAAATAATATATTAATTTGTAATACATATATGAATTTTGTTTTTCACATGTATATAATTAAGTTTTTTATGCTTTATTAACTGTAAATTAAGTTATTTTAATTAATTATATAATATTTTTACACATATTTCCACAACTTTTTTCTTTAAACAATATGTATTATTTTATTTAAAGTTTTATATTATTAATATCAACACCATTATTTAATAAATCAATTATCTTACTTAATACAAAATATATTTCATCCTTTATATCATCAAACTCATAAACATCATGACTAAAATCTAATACATTTTTATTTATAATTTGCGCATCTATTCCTTTTTCTTTTAAAATATCTAAATCAAACTTACTTATATAATCATAACCATATATTTTTATTTTTTTATTATCTATTAACTTATCAATATTTCTATCATAAATTAAAAGATTATTTTCTATTAATTCATTTTTTATTTCAATTAATTTATTTGTTTTATCTGATACATTATTAACCGCATATTTTAAATTATTTAAATATATATTTGCTACATCATAATTCATATCATATTTTTTTATTAAATAGTATATACTTCTTTCATCATAAGTAAATGTTAAAGAATCAATTAATTCTTTTAAAGACATAAATTTAATATTATAAATTTTATCTAAACTTGATACTTCTTTTATAACATTTTCTTTCATGTTATTTGGAAGCACTAAAATCATATTATTTTCTATTAATTCTTTTAACATATCATTCACCTTTTTAATTATAACATAACAAAAAAAATACGCCTATATTAGCGCATTTCTTTTTTATATTTTTTTACATAACAATCACTTATTATCTCGTGAAGATATGGCATGTCAATATTTTTTTGATTTGTTCTTATTACCTCATAATAACTTACTAAATCCATTAATGTTTTAATCTTTTCTGCTCTGGACATATATTCATAGTATGTTATATAGTAAAATTCCTTATTAAAAAGAGTTTCAAATATAAGCATCATCATAGTTATTCTATCTAATTCTTTAGTAACATTTTTTGTATCAAGTTTAACATTTCTAATATAATTAAGTAATATTTTTGAAGTTGCTAGTGGACTACTTCCATTAATACCTGCATTTAATATATCTATATAATATGCCTTTTTATCTTCTCCAATTCTTATATTTCCCGGATTAATATCAGATACAATCTTTTCAAAGTCAAGAATGATAATCAGTTTTCCGTCCTTCTTGATAATACCTGTTGATACGCTCTCATCCGTTGTAGAAATAGTAGCATCCGGTTTAATAATATCTCTCCAGGAAACTCTGTGAATACCCAATACTGAATCTACATGAAATGCCAAATCAAGCTTATTAAAATTTGTTAATATAAAAAGTCCCTTCGGTTCTGACTCTCCACGTCCCAGACAATTTTTCAAATCAATTGCCGTAATCATTATATCTCTCGGCATAAAAATACCCTCAATACTGGGATGAGAATTGGGCACAGGCGTTACCGGCTGATATGTAATAATCTCTCTGACCTTTGCGACATTAATACCATAGGAATTATCTCCCAATGTAAACTCCAGAATCTCTAACTCATTCGTTCCGTTTTCCAATAAAATCTTCGTATCCATATTTACCTCCA
>OLWA01001506.1_pt1 | contig 23909 bp, 19 predicted proteins | sample 1673251 | NCBI WGS metagenome assembly OLWA01 (sample SAMEA3178937, study PRJEB25190) | human gut metagenome | biome: human gut; feature: human-associated habitat; material: faeces | place: Austria | collected 2013 | reverse complement strand
AAAAGAACTTTATTAACATCGTCACCCAAGGCGGCAAAATCTGCCGACAGGATTGACGGAGCAACTTTTATCATATAAATCAACCTCTTTTAAGGATTTGCATATTTTATCTATGTTATTATACATTTAAAGAGGGCAAAAATCAATTAAACGGCGAAAAATTTACAATATATCAATAAAATTACCACATTTTTCAATAAAAAGCAGGTGACAACATTAAAAAGTGTGATAAAATAAATTTAGGGTTAAAAATGTAAAACTGTAAGGAGGTTTTATTATGGAAAAGAATATCACCTGCAAACTCGGTTTTGGTTGTATGCGTTTGCCTATTACTGACCAGAATAATCAGACAAGTGTTGATTTTCAGCAGTTCTGTGATATGGTTGATAGTTTTATAGAGCAAGGTTTTACATACTTTGATACTGCATTTCCATATCATGAGCAGCTATCAGAAAATGCATTAAAAGAGGCACTTGTAGACAGATACGACAGGGACAGCTATGTTCTGGCAGATAAGATGCCGACAGTGCTTATTAAGTCGGGGGATGAATATCCGGTGTATTTTAATAAGCAGCTTGAAAAGACTGGTGTTGGATATTTTGATTACTATCTTATGCATAATATGGGAAGGGACAGATATTTTAACACTGATAAATGGGGCGGCTTTGAGTTTGCAAAGAGGATGAAAGAAGAAGGAAAGATTAAGAACTTCGGTTTTTCGTTCCATGATGATGCGGCTATGCTAGACCAGATTTTAACAGAACATCCGGAGGTTGACTTTGTGCAGCTTCAGATTAATTATCTTGACTGGGAGAATAAGATTATACAGTCAAGGGCATGTTATGAGGTTGCAGAAAAGCACAATAAACCGATAGCAGTTATGGAGCCTGTAAAGGGCGGAACGCTTGCAGACCTGCCTGATGAGGCACTAAGTATTCTTAAGGAATATAATGAGGATGCATCTACAGCTTCATATGCACTCAGGTTTGCAGCACAGCTTCCCGGTGTATTTATGGTATTAAGTGGTATGAGCAATCTTTCACAGGTGCAGGATAATATAAGAATTATGGATAATCCACAGCCACTTAATGATAAAGAAAAGGAATTGTTAGGTAGAGTTGTAGATATAATTAATAACAGAATATCCATACAGTGCACATTATGCGGATACTGTATGGAGGTATGTCCTAAGAATATTAATATTCCGGGACTTTTTGCGCTGTATAACAACTATTGTATTAATAACAATTTTTCTAATATGTATCATGGAAGACTGACTATGGGAAGAGGAAAGGCATCGGATTGTGTTAAGTGTCACAGGTGCGAAAAAAACTGTCCTCAGCATATCAGCATACCTGATAAGCTTTCGCTGATAGCGGCACATGAGAAAAAATAGATGATATATTCACTATATTGTTAAAGTGTGTTATAATCCTAGCCGGTATTTGCTTTTTCAGATAAATAGATTTTTCACATACGGGATTTGTGTCTGCGCGCACTTGACACAAACCCGTTATGTAAAAAAGTGCGCAGAAATGAGGATTATTATGAGTATGAATATTGTATGTTTAGACCTTGAGGGTGTGTTAGTTCCAGAAATATGGATAGCATTTGCAGAGGCAAGTGGTATTCCAGAGCTTAAGAGAACTACAAGAGATGAGCCTGATTATAACAAGCTTATGAACTGGAGATTAGGTATATTAAAGGAGCACGGACTTGGACTTAAGGAAATTCAGGAAACTATTGCAAAGATAGACCCACTTCCAGGCGCTAAGGAATTTCTTGATAAGTTACGTGAAACTACACAGGTTATTATTATAAGCGATACATTTACACAGTTTGCAGCCCCACTTATGAAAAAGTTAGGATGGCCTACAATATTCTGCAATACACTTGAAGTTGCAGAGGATGGTACTATAACAGGTTTCAAGATGCGCTGTGAGCAGTCTAAGCTTTCAACAGTAAAGGCACTCCAGTCAGTTGGTTTTGAAACAATAGCAAGTGGTGACAGCCATAATGACCTTGGTATGATACAGGCAAGCAAGGCAGGCTTCCTTTTCAGAAGTACAGAACAGATAAAGAAGGATTATCCACAGCTTGAAGCATTTGAAGAATATGATGAACTTTTTGAGGCTATAAAGAAAGCATTATAATTATGCATAGACTGATAAAGAGGGGAAAATGTGTTATCTGACAGGAAAGATACATTTCAGCCAGCCTATTATCAGAGGTGAGGAATATTAATATTATGTTTAAAGTAAGTAAAAAGGAAAATGGACTGAATATCATAATCGTAGGCTGCGGTAAAGTAGGTGCTACACTTGTTGAGCAGCTTTCAAAGGAAGGCCATGATATAACAGTTATAGACAAGAAACCAGAGCGTATACAGGATATTACCAATATGTTTGATGTTATGGGAATAGTCGGCAATGGAGCAAGCTATTCTACTCAGATGGAGGCAGGAATAGAAGAGTCAGACCTTATAATAGCGGTTACTGACTCAGATGAACTTAATCTGTTGTGCTGTACAGTTGCCAAGAGAGTGGGTAACTGTGCAGCCATAGCAAGAGTAAGAACACCTGATTACAGTGAGGAAACTGGCTACCTGAGAGAGAAGTTAGGACTTGCACTTATCATTAATCCTGAACTTGAAGCCGCTAAGGAGGTTGCACGTATACTTTATCTTCCAACTGCACTTGAAGTTAATTCTTTTGCACATGGACAGGCAGAACTTGTTAAGTTCAAAGTACCATCTGATAATGTTCTTAACGGATTAAGTATAGCTTATCTTGGTAAAAATATTACAAATGATATACTTATATGTGCCATAGAAAGGGATGGAGAAGTATACATTCCTAATGGTGATTTTGTGATAAAAGCAGGGGATGTCTTATCATTTGTATCAGAAAGACATATAGCAAGAAACTTCTTAAAGACCATAGGTTTTGCGACTAATCAGGTAAAGGACACTATGATAATAGGTGGAAGCAAGGCTGCTTATTACCTTGCAAAAGAACTTATTAACATGGGAATATCGGTAAAAATAATAGAAAGAGACAGGCAGAACTGCGAAAGATTAAGTGTCAAGCTTCCTAAGGCGATAGTTATAAATGGTGATGGTACAGACCCTGATATACTTAAAGAAGAAGGTATAGAGAGGGTTCAGTCATTTATACCGCTTACAGGAATAGATGAGGAAAATATAATGCTTACACTTCACGCAAAGCAGGTGTCTAACGCAAAGGTTGTTACTAAGATTAACAGAGTTAATTATAAGCAGGTTATTAATAATCTTGACCTTGGAAGTCTTGTATATCCTAAGTATATTACCTCAGAGGCTATTATTGCATATGTGCGCGCAAAGAAAAATTCTAAGGGAAGCAATATTGAAACGCTTTATCATATGTTTGATTCAAGGGTAGAAGCCATAGAATTCATAGTTGAGGAGAATTCAAGGGTTTCAGGCATACCAATAAAGGATCTTAAGCTTAAAAAAGATGTTCTTATATCATTTATCAATCATGATGGACATATCATTATCCCTACAGGTAATGATGAGATAGAAGATGGCGATACAGTTATGATTGTAACTAAGAATACAGGTTTTACAGATATCAACGATATTGTCATGTGAGGGATGAAGTACTATGAATAGGTCAATAGTAATATATGTTTTAGGGTATATATTAAAAACAGAGGGTGTGCTTATGTCGCTGCCTTGTCTTGTTGCACTTATATATCAGGAAAAGGAGGGCTTTGCATACTTAATAGTTGGTGTTATAAGCATACTTTTAGGCCAGCTTCTTACTATGAGAAAGCCAAAGGACTACGTCATATATCTTAAGGAGGGCTGTGTAGCAACGTCACTTAGCTGGATACTTATGGGAGTTGTTGGTGCCATCCCTTTTATGATAACTGGAGAAATTCCATCATTTATTAATGCACTTTTTGAGATGGTGTCTGGTTTTACAACAACTGGTGCAAGTATATTAAGCGATGTTGAAGTTGTTTCAAGGTGCAGCACAACATGGCGATGCTTCTCACACTGGATAGGTGGTATGGGTGTACTTGTATTTATTATAGCCATAGTACCATTAAGTGGTGGTTCTAATATTAATCTTATGAGGGCAGAAAGTCCGGGACCATCAGTAGGAAAGCTTGTTCCTAAGGTAAAGCATACAGCAAGAATATTATATATTATATATCTTGGACTTTCTCTTATAGAGTTCATAATACTTCTTCTTGCAAAGATGCCGGTATTTGATGCGATGAACACTACATTTGGTACTGCCGGTACAGGTGGCTTCGGTATTAAGAATTCAAGTCTTGGCGGATATTCTGTTACAATACAATGGATAGTCACTGTATTTATGATTCTTTTCGGAGTAAACTTTAATGCATATTATCTTATGTTATTTGGAAGTATTAAAAAGGCTCTGACAATGGAGGAAGTAAGGGCATACTTTGGTATTATACTCACATCGATTGTCATAATAACTATAAATATATATTCAATGTGTTCAAGTGTGTGGGATGCCATTACAAAGTCGGCATTTCAGGTTGGTTCTATTATAACGACAACAGGTTTCTCGACAATTGACTTTAACTTATGGCCGCAGACATCAAAGACTATACTTGTGCTTCTTATGTTTGTAGGTGCGTGTGCGGGAAGTACAGGCGGTGGTATAAAGGTTTCAAGATTTGTCATTCTTATAAAGACTATGGTAAAGGAACTTAACTCTTATATCCATCCAAGGAGTGTAAGAAAGATAAAGGTTGAGGGAAAGCCGGTTGAACACGAAGTTATACGTTCTGTTAATGTATATCTTATAACTTATGTGCTTGTATTTGTTGCATCAGTCTTTCTTGTTTCATTTGAGGGCAAAGACCTGACAACAAACTTTACAGCAGTTGCAGCGACATTTAATAATATAGGACCGGGACTTGAACTTGTCGGACCTACACAGAATTTTGCACATTTTAATGTACTTAGCAAGCTTGTTATGATATTCGATATGTTAGCAGGAAGACTTGAGTTATTCCCACTTCTCTTATTATTCCATCCGGTTATTATTAAGGAAATGTTTGAGGATAAGAGAAGATATAAGAAAGCTAAAAAAATGTCGTGAGTGCGATATCAGGATTTTTAGTTTAATGTGAATTGCAAAGCAATGAAGAAATATGAATACTTTGAGAGTGTAAACGTGAATTTTTAATATTAGAAATAAAACGGAGATAAAAAATGAAATTCGTTATACAGAGAGTCAGCTCAGCAAGTGTGACGGTTGACGATAAAGTTATAGGAAGCATAGGAAAAGGTTATCTTATACTGTTTGGTGCAGGTGAGGGTGATACCAAAGATATGCTTGAACCTTTTGCAGATAAGATAGCAAAGATGAGAATATTTGCGGATGAGAATGGAAAGACTAATCTTTCAATCAATGATATTGGAGGAGAGATACTTGTTGTCAGTCAGTTTACGCTGTATGCGGATTGTAGAAAAGGCAACAGACCAAGTTTTGTACATGCATGTGAGCCGGTTCTTGCTAATGAATTATATGAAGAATTCGTAGAATTGTGCAGACAGAGAGTATCAAAAGTTGAAACAGGTGAATTCGGTGCGCATATGAAAGTATCGCTTGAGAATGACGGACCATTCACAATCGTGTTAGACAGCAGGGATTTTGAGAAAAATAAATAGCTGCTACGATTATAGACCGACCTATCTCGAAAATGTTATAAAAAATTATAGATAAATATAAAAATATACTTGATTATATTATTATATAGGTGTATAGTAGGCTATGTTAATAGGAGTTAGTTATTACTAAGCTGACTGTTGATTAACATCACAACAGAATATCAACTTCAGGGCAGGGTTTAATTCCCTACCGGCGGTACAGCCCGCGAGCGTTATGCATGAACTGGTGTAATTCCAGTGCCGACAGTATAGTCTGGATGAGAGAAGTTATATGATACAGTTTAACATTTTATATTAATTATTAATGTATATAATTAATATCACATTATATTAATAAGATTTATATTATAATTATTTCATATTATTTTATTATATAATCTGATTGGTTATCTGGTATTTAACAATTAATATATTATGATTTGCTTATTATAATATTGATTATGATTATGTCCTGAGAATGATAAGTTCTCAGGATTTTTTATTATCATTAAGGATTAGTAAAAGATTGCATCAGAGTATTCTTTCGTCAGGACATTTCCTGATAGATAGGATATTCTGGTGCATTTTTATTTCAAATGTAATTAATTCTTATATGGTGTTATGGCAGATAGCAGGTTTAAAAGTCTTATTGTATATAGGCAGACATTTTTAATACATTCTGCCATTTAACGCAATATGCATCAGTGTATATGTAAGAAAGCAGGTGATATATATGTGTGAATACAGGAAAAAAGACGATGAAAAATATATGAGACGGGCCATAGAGCTTGCAAAAAAGGGACTTGGCTGGACTAATCCTAACCCGATGGTTGGAGCTGTTATCGTAAAGGATGGGAAAGTAATAGGCGAAGGCTATCATAAGAAATATGGTGAACTTCACGCAGAAACGACAGCTTTAAAAAACTGTACAGAAAGCGCAGAGGGTGCAACGATATATGTAACACTTGAACCATGTTGTCATCATGGAAAGCAGCCGCCATGTACAGAGGCAATAATAAAGGCTGGAATAAGCCGTGTTGTAATAGGTTCACTTGACCCTAATCCACTTGTCAGTGGAAAGGGAATAAAGATATTAAGGGAACATAATATACAGGTTGATGATGAACTTGTGTGCAACAAAGAATGTATAGATATGAATTATGTATTCTTTCATTACATTAAAGAAAAAATGCCATATGTCATAGTCAAGTATGCGCAGACACTTGATGGAAAAATAGCGACACACAAGGGATTGTCAAAGTGGATAACTGGTGATGCGGCGAGGGAAAATGTACATGTGGACAGACACAGATATGCTGCCATTATGGTTGGAATAAATACAGTACTTAAAGATAATCCAATGCTTAACTGCAGAAGTAAAACTATAGATAATCCACATCAGCCGGTAAGAATAGTGTGCGATACAAAGCTGAGGACACCGTATGACAGTAATCTTGTTAAGACAGCAGAACATATACCTGTATGGATAGCAACCTGCTGTCATGACAAAGAGCGTATAAGCCAGTATGAAAAAGCTGGCTGTGAGATTATAGAAATGAATGGTGAGAAGATAGACATAGCACAGCTTATGCGTATCCTCGGTAAAAGAGGAATAGACAGTTGTATCTGTGAAGGTGGTTCAGCTCTTAACTGGAGTGTAATAAAGAGTGGCATTGTAGAAAGAATACAGGCATACATAGCACCAAAGATATTTGGCGGAGTGGATGCGCCGACACCGGTTGCAGGTATCGGTTTTGATATGCCGGAGGATGCAATAAAGCTTAAGGATTATGCAGTAACAAGGCTTGGAGATGACATTCTGATAGAAGGTGAAGTTGAAAATGTTTACAGGAATTATTGAAGAAATCGGACATATAAAAGCTGTGAAAAAACAGACATTTTCACAGGTGCTTGTAATAGAAGCCTCGAAGGTATTAGAGGGGACTGATATAGGTGATAGCATAGCCGTGAATGGGATATGTCTTACGGTCACAGCGATAGGAAAAGGACAGTTCAGTGCAGATGTGATGCACGAAACGGTAAGGAGAACTTCCTTGAAAAATATACGAGCAGGTTCGCGGGTTAATCTTGAACGTGCGATGAGTGCAGATGGAAGATTTGGAGGACACATAGTATCAGGGCATATAGATGGAACCGGAACAATATCAGATATAAGAAAAGATGATAATGCCGTGTGGTATAGAATAAATGCAGATGACAGTATATTAAGATATGTTGTTGGGAAAGGTTCAATAACGATAGATGGAATAAGCCTTACGGTTGCCACTGTGACAGATAAGTACTTTGAGGTGTCGGTAATACCACATACAAGAGAGGTGACAATACTTGGTGATAAAAGGCTGTCGGATGTGGTTAATCTTGAAACAGATATAATTGCCAAATATGTTGAGAAGCTGTTATGTCCGTATGGCGGCAGCAGGACAGAAAATAGTGGTATAACTAAGGAATTCCTGTTAGAAAATGGGTTTTAGTTGTTATGGATATAGAATATTTATTATATTTCCAATCTATATATTATTGATATGAGATATATATGGTTTGATTTATTAATATTGAAAAATATGTTTTTTTAACGCGGATATGCTTGTGCAATTTTTTAAATTTGCTTATTTATAGATAGGAAATTAAATTTAAAGTAAGTCAGATAATATATCCAACAGATATAATTAGACTTAAGTATATTTAAAATTAGTCAATGATTTGTGAATAAAGTATATGAAAGGAGTAGTTTATGTTTGAATTTAATACAGTTGAAGAAGCAGTTAAAGACTTAAAAGACGGAAAGATTATCATAGTTACAGATGATGATGACAGAGAGAATGAGGGCGACTTTATATGTGCGGCAGAATATGCCACAACAGAAAATGTCAACTTTATGGCGACCTACGGAAGAGGTCTTATATGTATGCCTATGAGTGAAGAATTAAGCAGAAAGCTGTGCTTTCCACAGATGGTATCGGAAAATACAGACAATCACGAAACAGCATTTACAGTGTCAATAGACCATATTGATACAACTACAGGAATATCAGCGCAGGAGAGAGGTTATACGACAAGAAGTGTTGTAAGTGACACTGCCAGACCACAGGACTTTAGAAGACCGGGACATAACTTCCCGCTTGTGGCAAAGAAAAACGGAGTTCTTGAAAGAAACGGACATACAGAGGCAACAGTTGACCTTATGCGTATAGCTGGCTTAAAGGAGTGTGGTCTGTGTTGTGAAATTATGAAAGATGATGGAACAATGATGAGAAGGGATGACCTTGTAGAGCTTTCCAAAAAATATAATCTGAAGTTCATCACAATAAAGGCTATTCAGGAGTACAGAAAAAAGAATGAAAAGCTTGTTGAGTGTGTGGCTGTGACAAAAATGCCAACTAAGTATGGTGAATTTGTGGCACACTGTTATATCAATAAGATGAATGGTGAACATCATGTAGCACTTGTTAAAGGTGATATAGGTGACGGTGATAATCTTTTATGCCGTGTTCATTCAGAGTGTCTTACAGGTGATGCATTTGGCTCGCTCAAATGCGACTGCGGACAGCAGCTTGCTTCAGCCATGACACAGATTAATGAGGAAGGCAGGGGTGTTTTGTTATATATGAGACAGGAAGGAAGAGGTATAGGTCTTGTAAATAAGTTAAAGGCATATGCACTTCAGGATGAAGGAATGGATACACTTGATGCCAATATAGCGCTTGGCTTTCCGGGTGATATGAGAGAATATTACATAGGCGCACAGATACTAAAAGACCTTGGCGCTAAGACATTAAGGCTTCTTACCAATAATCCTGATAAGGTATATCAGTTATCAGACTTTGGCATGCAGATAAGTGAAAGAGTTCCGATTAAGATGGAAACAACACCTTATGACGGCTTCTATCTTAAGACAAAGAAAATAAGGATGGGGCATATGCTGTAAATTACCTGAACGATGTATTTGGATTGTTTTGTGCTGCGCACTCCCACAATCCTCCACAATATTTGCATATCACGGGATTATCATCCCACTTTTATGCTCATATTGGGGCGCAGCATAAGGTCATTCACTCACTTATGAGCAAGCTCATGTTGGTTTAGACCTTTTGACTCTGGTATCAATATATAAATTCAAAAAGGAGAATAAAATAATGAGAGTATTAGAAGGAAAGTTAGTAGACAATGGAACAAGAGTAGGAATAGTAGCAGCAAGATTTAATGAATTCATCGTATCAAAGCTTATAGGCGGTGCGCATGATGGTCTTGTAAGACATGGTGTCAGTGAAGACAATATTGATCTTGCGTGGGTTCCAGGAGCATTTGAAATTCCACTTATAGCTTCAAAGATGGCAAAGAGTGGAAAGTATGATGCGGTAATATGTCTTGGTGCTGTTATACGAGGTGCAACAAGCCATTATGATTATGTGTGTGCAGAAGTTTCAAAGGGTATAGCAAATGTATCGCTTAATTCAGATATTCCGGTTATGTTTGGTGTTCTTACAACAGATACTATAGAGCAGGCTATAGAACGTGCAGGTACTAAGGCAGGTAATAAGGGATTTGAGTGCGCAGAGGGTGCTATTGAGATGGTTAATCTTTCGCGTGAGCTTGAAAAATAAAAACAATTAAAATAATTAAAATAAGCCATAACCCAGATTGGTTATAATATCTGGGTTATGGTTTATTAAATATATATTATTTTGATGTGTTATATGAAGAATTAATGCATCTTTTGTTGTACATAAGATGCATATACATAGCATCCTGAGCGCGGATGGCATTATGTTCTGCGATAGCATCTGCTATTTCACGATGGGTTTCAATAGTTTCGGTTTTAAGAATATTACCGGTTGTTTCAACAAAAAGAGGAATAGAACTGTTGATTATCGGGATTAATCTTGGAATGACAAGATTTTTACTGCCCATTGCAATAGCAGTGTGGAATCTTTTTGTACATGGTCTTTTTTTTGTTCCATAAGTTCTTCCACTTCATCACATAATTTAATAATTTTATTAATATCATTTTTATCAGAATAAGTTGCTGACATAGCAGCAATAGAAGGTTCAAGTAAAAAACGTATTTCAAGCAGGTCCTGTACAAGTTTCTTCTTATCCGATATAAATGTGAAGCCAAAAGGGTCGTCAACTATACCGGGTGAAGAGGCTACATATGTTCCAGAGCCCTGCTTAATAGTTACAATATTGCGGGATGCTAAAAGCTTCATAGCTTCGCGCAGAGAACTTCTTCCGATATCAAGCTGTTTTGATAGAATGGCTTCGTTAGGAAGCTTATCTCCTGGTTGTAAATGCTGGTCTAATATAAAAGATATTATGTCTTCTGATATTTTTTGTGGGAGATTTTTTTCGTCTGTTTCAGAATTCATCATATGATTTCTCCGTTTCTTTTTGTAATTCATTTTATATATAAGATGCTAAAATAGCATTATTTCACACATTTTTATATTATAACGTCTTTTTTTAAATGTCAAAATAAAAATATGCACAAAAAATCACGAAAATAATTGAACATTTTTACGATATTGCACATTTGAATAAAACGTATTATATTAAATACATCAGATGAATTCCGGAATAAATTGATGAAAAATCAAAATAACTATTAAAAATAGCGAAAAAGGTCTGATGTTTAAACATGAATACATCAGATGATTAGGAGGTAATTTATTATGGAGCAGACAGTATTTGTTGCCAACCCGACAAGACTTCTTATAGCGGCGGCAGTCGGGATTGTAGTTTTATTATTGTTGATAATAAAGTTTAAGCTTCATCCGGTTATATCAATGATGATAGCGGCGATTATTATAGGGGTCGGCGCTGGAATGCCACTTACAATGATATCAGATACAGTTGAAAAGGGTGTTGGAAAAACACTTCAGGGAATAGCATTGTTAGTAGGCCTTGGCTCTATGTTTGGCGGCATCTTAGAGGTAAGCGGCGGAGCACAGAGAATAGCACAGACACTTATAGATAAGCTGGGACAGAAAAAAGCTGGCATAGCATTAGGAATTACAGGTCTTGTTATAGGTACTACAGTATTTTTTGAGGCTGGAGTTGTAGTTCTTATACCACTTGCATTTAGTGTGGCAAAACAGACTAAGAAGTCAACATTATATTATGCAATTCCACTTCTTGCAGGTCTTGCAAGTGGATATGCATTTGTTCCACCATCAGCAGGTTCGGTGCTTGTTGCAGACTCACTTGGAGTTAATCTTGGTGTAATGATTATGGTAGGAATACCAACAGCACTGATATGTATGGTTGTTGCGGGTGTTATATGGGGAAGATTTATAGGAGATAAAGTGTTCACAAAGCTTCCTGTAAATGTGGAAGAGATAAAGGATGAGCCTAAGGAATTACCACCATTCGGACTTGTGCTTGGTGTAATACTCATTCCGCTGGTACTTATACTTATAAGTACAATATCCAAGTATCTTCCTATTCCTGCAAATGTTCAGAATGTACTTGTATTTATCGGTAAGCCATTTCTTGCATTGACTATTGCAACACTTGCGGCTATGTATTTTCTGGGAATTAAACGTGGTTATACAGGTGAACAGTTAAAAAAGATACTTGATCATTCATTAAGACCAGTTGGTATGATACTTCTGGTAATAGCAAGTGGTGGTGTAATAAGATGGATGCTTCAGGACTCAGGACTTGGAGAGATAATAGGACCAGCACTTGAAAAGAGTGGTATGCCTCTTATTCTTGTAGCATTTCTTATTGCTCTTCTTGTAAGAGCATCTGTCGGAAGTTCTATGGTTGCTATGACTATGGCATCCGGAATAATGGCAACTATGCCGGCGGTTATGGCAACAAGCGTATTATACAGGGCTGCAATGTGCTGTGCAATATGCGGAGGTGCTACAGCATTAAGTCACGTTAATGATGCGGGTTTCTGGCTTGTTGGAACATTTCTTGAGATAGATGAGAAGACAACATTGAAATCGTGGACAGTTATGGAAACTTTTATAGGCATAACAGCATTGATTGTAAGTCTGATTATTTCAATATTTGCTTAAAGGTAACTTAATGAAAGGTGTTAAACAGGAGGTTACATAATGGTAAGAATACCAGTATATTTAAATAATATGACAGATGCCAAACATCTGGTTCAGATAGCAGAGGCGTGTAAGAATGATGTTGATTTAATATGCGGAAGATATGTTGTAGATGCTAAATCAATGTTAGGTGTATTCAGTCTGCCTCAGTTTGATAATGTTGAAATGAGTGTAGATGAAAGTGAAAAAAAAGAAGTATATCACAAGCTTGAAAAGATGAATTTGTTAAGAAATTAAAAATTAAATTAATATATTGAATAAAAGAAAGGCAGGTAAATATTATGTGTTTAAAAAGTCAGGAAATGAGAAAGTTAGCTCCAGAGTTAGACCCTTTAAGAATAGGTACAGGCTGGAAAAAAGAGGATCTTGGTAAAGTACAGGTTATGGTAGAGAGTACATATGGTGACAGCCATCCAGGAAGTGGACATCTTAATATTTTAGTTGAAGAGGTCCGTAAGGGTATAGCAGAAGAAGGCGGTTTTGGAGCAAGATACTTCTGTACAGATATTTGTGATGGAGAGAGCCAAGGAACAGACGGTATTAACTACAGCCTTGCCAGTCGTGAGATGATTGCCAATATGATAGAAATACATGCTAATGCGACACCGTTTGATGCCGGAGTATATCTTTCAAGCTGTGATAAAGGTGTTCCGGGTAATCTTATGGGACTGGCAAGAGTCAATATTCCTTCAGTATTTGTGCCGGGTGGAACTATGAATGCAGGTCCGGATATGCTTACATTAGAGCAGCTCGGTATGTATAGTGCGCAGTATGAAAGAGGCGAGATAGACGAAGAAAAGCTTGACTGGGCTAAGTGTAATGCCTGCCCTAGCTGTGGAGCATGTTCATTCATAGGAACAGCCTCTACGCTGCAGATTATGGCAGAGGCACTTGGACTTGCATTACCGGGAAGCGCACTTATGCCAGCAACAAGTCCTGACCTTCTTGAATATGCCAGAGAAGCCGGAAGACAGTCAGTAAGGCTTGCTAAGATGAAAGATATGAAACCATCAGATATAGTAACTATGGATAGTTTTGAAAATGCAATTCTTGTTCATGCAGCTATATCAGGAAGTACTAACTGTCTTCTTCATCTTCCAGCTATTGCACACGAATTCGGAATAGAGATTACTGGTGATACATTTGACAGATTACACAGAAATGCCAGATATCTTCTTGATGTAAGACCAGCAGGACGCTGGCCAGCAGAATGCTTCTATTATGCTGGTGGTGTTCCAGCTATTATGGAAGAGATAAAGCAGCATCTGCACCTTGATGTTATGACAGTAACAGGTAAGACACTTGGTGAAAATCTTGAGGAATTAAAGAATAATGGTTTCTATGAAAAATGTGATAAATGGCTTCAGGAATTCAATAAGAGATATAATATAAATATTACAAGATACGATATTATCCGTTCATATGATAATGCTATAGGAACTGATGGAAGTATTGCAGTACTTAAGGGAAATCTTGCGCCAGAGGGAGCAGTTATCAAACATACAGCCTGCCCTAAGGAAATGTTTAAGTCAGTATTAAGAGCAAGGCCATTTGATAGTGAGGAGGAATGTCTTGATGCAGTTCTTAAACATAAAGTGCAGAAGGGCGATGCAGTATTTATAAGATATGAAGGACCTAAGGGAAGCGGAATGCCTGAAATGTTTTACACATCAGAGGCGATAAGCAGTGATAAGGAATTAGGAAAAAGCATAGCATTAATCACAGATGGACGTTTTTCAGGTGCTTCAACAGGTCCGGTTATCGGACATTGTAGTCCGGAAGCTGTAGATGGAGGTCCTATAGCACTTGTAGAAGAAGGCGACCTTATTGAAATAGATGTTATGGAAAGGAAATTAAATATAATTGGTGTTGCAGGTGAACATAAGTCAATGGAAGAAATTGATGAGATATTAAAGGAAAGAAGAGCAAAGTGGACACCAAGAAAGCCTAAGTATGAAAAGGGTGTGTTAAGATTATTCAGCGAGCATGCTGCAAGTCCGATGAAGGGTGCATATCTTGAATATTAATTAATATTATTCTCAATTGTTTTTACCAGTAACTCAGAGAGAAACGGTTTCCAGAAAGCATGGGATGAGGTTGACCATGAAAGTAATCCATCGGGAAAGATATATTATATGTATCAGGGAGATGATTATGTAACTTATTATTCCGATGTGGATTACACAGACTGGGGAATACGTGTTACGGAAAATCTGAGTGAACAGAGGGAGACTGGCAGATGAGATTAATGAGCTTCTTTCTCATATAGAGAAGGAAATATAATATAAAAATTGTATAATGATGGCTGTATATAATGTGAAAAAACGGTATAGTGATGGTTATATATAATAATAAAAACTGGCTGTGCTCTGGCGGTATCAAAACCGCCAGGGCACAGCCGTTTTTGCTGTTAGGCGGGTCTAAAAGTCAAAAGTCTTATCGTGCAAGCACGAACGGCTTTTTGACCTCTTGCCCCTTACATCATATTATTATGTCAGTATAAAAAGCAATTTACGCATTTTTCATAAGTATTGCATACAATGACCTTGAGAGTATGCTGGCAACGATGAAGCATACTACAGCTTCAATAGCACCCTGTGTTCCAACGAAGGCAACTACGAATGTAAATGGATTGCCAACGCCGAACTTAGTTACATAAGTCTGTATAAAGTCTGTTCTGTAGAAAAGTGCTACAAGTGTACTCATAAAGAGAAGTGTGTTAAGAAGTGGGCATGCAAGACTTGCTATATAATAAGAAATCTTCTGTACACTTTTTATGTTGTGAAGAGCCTTAAAGATAAGACCTGTAAGTAAACCTTCAAGCATTCTTGGAACAACTGTAAGTATTATAGTGAATACAGGATTTAAGTTAAATAATGCAAATGTAAATACGGAACCACCAGTAACTGCCTGATAAAGGCTTGTAAGACCGAATGTAAGACCGCATATAAGACCACCTACAGGTCCAAGTAAAATAGCGCCTACAGCTACAGGTATAGTAAGAAATGTGATGGTAAGACCGGGAAGCTTGATGTAGCCAAGAGGTGTGAAAGCCATAATAATAATGATAGCTATCATTGCTGCAAGCTCTACCATGTACTTAGTGGTAAATGTTTTCTTTGCCACTGCTGTGTTGTTTGTTTCAATGTTACTCATAATATTCTCCTTTTCGTCTGATAAAATGGTACAACTCACCTGTCTTTCAGACATTTATTAGTAGCGTTTAATCATGGGGATATACTCAGAAATATTATTAATAAGATAATAAAATAATAAAATGTTGATACATCTGATATTAATACATAAAAATGTAATGTTTACACGCCGTAAAGGTCGCGCATCATTATGCAGGTTATGTGAAATATAAAAATATTAAATAAATATATTCTGATGCATTTTCTGATGAATAACGCTCAATGCGTATAATAACATAGAAGGATATTGTATACAAGATATATTTTGCTTTAAATCGCATACATTAAGTATAATTTAGAATTACTGTTTAGAAACACTTAATAAATGCTTTTTATTTCCTTAATTTACATATTTTCTCAATAATGCTATTATTGTCTGATATTGATTATATTATAAATAAAGAGAGTTTAAGGAAAGAAAGGGACGGTTATGAGCAGAATATTAAAAAGTATTGCTCCATACTGGAAGTCGGTTATCATAATACTGATACTGCTGATATTGCAGGCAAATGGTGACCTTGCACTTCCACAGTACACATCTGATATCATCGATGTTGGTATCCAGAATGGTGGTATAGGGCACAGTATTCCAGAAAAAATAACTAAAGATGAATATGAGATAGCCAAGATGTTTATGACGGATGAAGAAATAAGTATATGGGAAAGCTGTTATGAACAGGATGGCGATATTTACAAGCTTACAGAAAAGAATGAAAAAAAGCTTGATGAATATGATGATACATTGGCGATGGCACTTATTATCAATAATCAGATGTCATCAGTGACAGCAACACAGTTCAGAGAGCAGATGGCAGCACAGATGGGAGTTGATGCTGGCACACTTTCTAACGTATCAGTTGCTGATATTGGCAAGAAGATAGGAGTTGAATTGGACTCTTTCTATGTTGATATGGAGAATTCAGATGGTGATATGGTGCCGACTGAGTGCGTAGATATGAGACAGATATTCAAGGCTATGTATGACAGAGACCAGATGCCTAAGGATACATTTATATCTATGAGAGACAGCTTTAAGACAACATTTGACACTATGGGTTCATCACTTGTTTCATCTATGGGAAGGGCATATGCCAAGTCTATGGATGCAAAGGCAGGCATGGATATGAAGGCTATACAGACACGTTATCTGTGGGTATCAGGTGCCAAGATGGTAGGTATAGCGCTTCTTATAGCATTATGTACAGTATTAGTAGCATTTTTTGCATCACGCGTTGGTGCTGGTGTAGGCCGTGACTTAAGAGGCAAGGTTTACAGGAATGTTATGAGCTTTTCTAATGCAGAGCTTGATAAGTTCTCGACAGCTTCACTTATCACACGTACAACTAATGATGTACAGCAGATACAGATGGTATGTGTGCTTGTATTAAGAATGGTACTTTATGCACCAATAATAGGTATCGGTGGTATTATAAAGGTTATGTCAACAGGCGCAGGAATGGAGTGGGTTATCGCTCTTGCAGTTCTTGTTATTGTTGGCTTTGTACTTGTTCTTATGGCAGTTGCTATGCCAAAGTTTAAAAAGATGCAGAAGCTTGTTGATAATGTCAATCTTGTATCAAGAGAAATTCTTACAGGACTTTCAGTTATAAGAGCATTTGGAAGAGAGAAGAAGGAAGAAGAAAGATTTGATAAGGCAAATAAAGACCTTACAAAGACAATGCTTTTTACTAACAGAGTTATGACATTTATGATGCCAGTTATGATGCTTATTATGAACTGTCTTTCTGTTGGAATAGTATGGGTGGCTGCACACAGAATTGACAGCGGTGTTATGCAGGTAGGCTCAATGACAGCATTTATTACTTATGCAATGCAGATAGTTATGTCATTCCTTATGCTTACTATGATGTCAATTATGCTTCCAAGAGCTATTGTTGCTGCTGACCGTATAGACGAGGTTATTAACACACAGTCGTCTATAAGGGACTGCGATAATCCTAAGAGCCTTAAGGCACATAAGGGATTACTTTCATTTAATCATGTGAACTTTAAGTATCCGGGTGCATCTGAAAATGCGCTTGAAGATATTGACTTTGTGGCAGAGCCGGGAAAGACGACTGCTATCATAGGAAGTACGGGATGTGGAAAGTCAACACTTGTTAATCTTATTCCAAGACTTTACGATGTCACAGAGGGTTCTATTACTCTTGACGGTGAAGATATAAGAAATATATCTATGCAGGAGTTAAGGGATGAATTAGGATATGTACCACAGAAGGGTGTACTTTTCTCAGGTACTATTGAGTCTAATATTAAGTTTGGTGTTGATGATGCATCTATGGATACTGTTAAGGAAGCTGCTGATATTGCACAGGCTTCAGAGTTCATAGAAGAAAAGTCAGGAAAGTACGAAGCACCTATTGCACAGGGTGGTATTAATGTTTCAGGTGGACAGAAGCAGAGACTTTCTATAGCAAGAGCCATAGCAAAGAACCCTAAGATATTCATATTTGATGACAGCTTTTCAGCACTTGACTTAAAGACAGATGCAGCATTAAGAAAGGCACTTGCATCAAAGGTTACAGACAGTACAGTTATTATAGTAGCGCAGAGAATAAGCACTATTCTTCATGCAGAACAGATACTTGTTATGGATGAGGGAAAGATAGTCGGAAAGGGTACTCACGAAGAGCTTATGAAGAACTGTGAAGTATACCAGCAGATAGCAAAGTCACAGTTATCAGCTAAAGAGCTTGAAGCTTCCGTATCGTCACAGTCTTTGGATACATTTAATTCTGCTGAAGGTAATGAGGAAACAGCAGATGAATTTATTGAAAAAAACGGACATAGTATATCTGATGGAAAGGAGGAAGCATAATTATGGCAGATAATAATTCATACAAGCAGCCTCCTAGAAGACGTGGACCGGGAGGACCAGGAAGAGGAATGATGCCGGCAGAGAAGGCTAAGGACTTTAAGGGTTCTATAGGGAAGCTTATAAAGTATATCGGAACATATAAGATAGCTATAATATTTGTTATGGTTATGGCAGCAGCTTCAACAGTATTCAGTGTAATAGGTCCTAAGATACTTGGTAAGGCAACAACAGGTCTTTCTGAGGGGCTCATGAGAAAAATAGCAGGTACTGGCGGTATCGACTTTGGGTATATAGGAAAGATACTTTTAATAGTGCTTGGATTATACGCATGCAGTGCAATATTCAACTTTATACAGGGCTGGATTATGACAGGCATATCACAGAAGATATGTTACAGGATGCGTAAGGAGATTTCTGAGAAAATCAACCGTATGCCTATGAAGTACTTTGAGAGTAGGACTTACGGCGAAGTTCTTTCAAGAATAACTAATGATGTTGATACTCTTGGTATGGGACTTAATCAGAGCATAACAACGATTATTACAGCAACAGCAACTATGATTGGTGTGCTTATTATGATGTTAAGTATATCACCACTTATGACTATTATAGCTATCGTTATACTTCCTATATCAGTAGCTTTAGTATCCTTTGTTATCAAGAAGTCACAGAATTACTTTAAGACACAGCAGGAATACTTAGGTCATATCAATGGACAGATAGAAGAAACTTATGGTGGACATATGGTTGTTAAGTCATTTAACAAGGAAAAGGATATGGTAGATGAGTTTAACAAAACTAACAATATACTGTATTCTTCAGCTTGGAGGTCACAGTTCTTCTCAGGAATGATGCAGCCTATTATGGCATTTGTTGGTAACTTGGGATATGCAGGTGTTGCACTTTCAGGTGGTATGCTTGCTATCAATGGTGTTATTACAGTAGGTGATATTCAGGCATTTATACAATATGTAAAGAACTTTACACAGCCTATAACACAGATTGCACAGGTTATTAATCAGGTTCAGTCTATGGCAGCGGCATCTGAAAGAGTATTTGAATTCCTTGACGAAGAGGAAGAAGAACAGATAGTAAAGAACCCTGTATCCACAGATAATATAAAGGGAGAAGTTGAATTCGACCATGTAAGATTTGGATACAAGGAAGACCAGGTTATAATAAAGGACTTCTGTGCCAATGTTAAGCCGGGTCAGAAGGTTGCTATCGTAGGTCCGACAGGTGCAGGTAAGACTACTATGGTTAAGCTTCTTATGAGATTTTATGATGTGAATTCAGGTAGCATACTCATAGACGGACATAATATTAAGGACTTTAACAGACGTGAATTAAGAGATGCATTTGGTATGGTTCTTCAGGATACATGGTTGTATAAGGATACAATTATGGAAAACATCAGATACGGAAAGCTTGATGCTACCGATGAAGAAGTTATTGCTGCTGCAAAGGCGGCACATGCCCACCACTTCATAGAAACACTTCCGGGCGGTTATAATATGGAGCTTAACGAGGATGCAAGTAATGTATCACAGGGACAGAAGCAGCTTCTTACAATAGCAAGAGCTATTCTTGCTGACAATCCTATTCTTATTCTGGATGAGGCAACATCCTCTGTTGATACAAGAACTGAAATCCAGATACAGAACGCCATGGATAATCTTATGAAGGGCAGAACAAGCTTTGTAATTGCCCACAGACTTTCTACTATAAAGGATGCAGATATTATTCTTGTTATGAAAGATGGCGATATCGTTGAGCAGGGTAATCATGAGGAATTACTCGCAAAAGGCGGTGGCTTCTATGCAGACCTTTATAACTCACAGTTTGAGGAAGTGGAGTAGAAGCAGATGTTTCATATATCAGGAAGAATGGTTATTTTCTGTTGGTGGAAATAATTTTTATATTTGGATATATAATTATTAATAGAATAAAAGATAATCAGGTAACACTCCTGCTGTCATTGCGTTGGTGATGATGGCAGGGGTGTTTTTGTGTTTCTACGTAAAATGTGATAAAACTTATTGAATACCCCATTTTTATGTGATAGACTTCAGGTGCAGGAAGTGGAATATAATGTATTCTAGAAGAAAATCTGTTGCATTATTATAATGAAAGAGAAGAACAATAATGGGATTATTAAAATTATTACTGATATGGCTTATATTTATTAATATTATAACCTATATAATCTATGCCATTGATAAGTATAAGTCGATGCATCATAAGTGGAGAATAAGGGAAAGCACACTTATACTGCTTGCAGTTATCGGAGGTTCAGTGGGCGCACTGCTTGCTATGTATACAGTAAGGCATAAGACTAAGCATAATAAGTTCAGGATAGGTGTGCCGGTTATACTTGCTGTACAGATTATTGTAGTGTGTGTGGTTTATATAGCATTAAGATAAATGTGATTGCAAAGTATGAAAGGAACAGCGGACGTACTGGTGCAATACAGGAAAGTTATAGTATATCTGTGTTTAAAACATAGAAATTGAGTATGAGTATAAATGTATTTAATACTATATTTAAATAAGTAAGCGTTTATAACAGAATACAAGTATATTTTAAGAATGAGGATAATATATGATAAAGAAATACAGGCTTGAAATGTGTACGATGAACCTAAGTTTAAGACAAGAGAAAATGTAACAAGAGAGCTTGATAAGTTTATAAACTGACATTATTATAATGTGATATAAATATGCGATTTTGACCTGTGCCAGATAGAAAAAGCTTTACGAACAAATGTTTGAAGTATATGAGTATGTGTGTTACAATTTATTGAGAATTCTTTATTGGATATAAGCAGGAAATGAGGATTAATATGGACATACCTAAGAAGGCTACTAAAGAACAGGTTAAAGCTATGACTGAAACAGAGGGTAATATAAGAGTATCCTCTGTTCCGGGTTCAGGAAAAACATTTGTATTAACATACAGGATAGCATATCTTATAACAGAACTTTTCGTAGAGCCATCATCTATAGTTGCGCTCACATTTACTAATAAAGCGGCAGCGCAGATGAAGCACAGATTAAGAGAGATAGTCGGAGATAATGCCAACTGCTTTACTGGGACATTCCACGGATATTGCAATATGTTTCTTAAGGAGGAAATTCACAGGGTTACATTTCCTAAGACATTCACTATTCTTGATAAGAAAGCACAGACTGATATGATTAAAAATGTGGCAGAGGATATGGGAATATCGCTTAAGGACAAGACTGCAAAGAAGATAATGAACGATATTGATATGATAAAGCAGGATATGTCTTATGTTGAGCTTATGGCAAGCTATGACAAGGCAGAGCTTAAAAGACATGCGGCATATGAGAAAAACGCTGATAAAAAAATATTTTATAATTATCTTAAAAGACAGTGTGATAATTACGCACTGGATTTTGAGGACCTCATTAACTTTACACTTTATATATTAAACAGGGATGAGGATGTACGTATACGCTGGCAGGAAAAGTGCCAGTATGTGCTGTGTGATGAGTATCAGGATGTCAATAGAAAGCAGGATATGTTACTTGGTATTCTTAGTGGAATGTATCAGAACCTGTTTGTTGTGGGGGATGATGACCAGAATATATATACGTGGCGTGGTTCAGACCCGGAGTATATGATAAAGTTCGATGTAACGCACGAGGACGCAAAGGATTATTATCTTACAGAGAATTTCAGGAGTACACCGCAGATAGTTGAAGCAGCAAAGTCACTTATATCGGCTAACCAGAACAGGATTGAAAAGCAGATGATATCACATCGTCCGGATGGAAGAAAGCCGGTATTTAATGCGCCTGATACAGAGGAAAAGGAGTCACTCTGGATAGCTGACACTATACTTGATAATATTGCCAGGAATATGAAGTACAGTGATAATGTGGTGCTTGTCAGGGCAGCATCACAGACGAGGTCATTGGAGGAAGCATTTGTTAAAAGAAAAATTCCTTACAGGATATTGAGCGGTGCTAAGTTTTATGAGAGCGAAGAGATAAGAACAGTACTTTCTTATATGCGTATGGTTTATGGTCTTACGGATATGGACCTTTTGTATACAATATCAAGACCGAGGAGAGGCTTTGGCAAGAAATCAGTCGAGAAGCTTAAAAATGTGGCGGAGGCAGAAGGCTGCAGCCTTTTTAAGGCGCTTGGAAAGCTGATAGCAGAGGGTGAGGTAACACAGAAAGCAGTTATTGGTTATTATGAGGATATCGTAAGGCTTCATGGCACATATAAGGATTACAGTTGTACGGATATAGTAAACCAGTGCCTTGATATGGGATACAGGGAAGCACTTGAGCAGGATATAGACCAGACAAGGCTTGATAATGTATCAGAGCTTATAAGGACTATAACGGCACTTGAAGATGATAATCAGGAAAAAGTGGAGTTTGCTGACCTTTTAAGTCATTTTGCACTATTTTCTGCTCAGGACGAGGATGGTGAATATAATGTTGTAAGGGTTATGACTATTCACACATCAAAAGGGCTTGAGTTTGATACGGTATTCGTTCCGGGATTAGTTGAAGGACAGTTTCCAAGCAACAGACTGCGTAACGAGGACGAATTCGAGGAAGAAAGAAGACTGCTATATGTTGCAATAACAAGGGCTAAGAATATGTTGTATCTTAGCAGTTACCGGAAAAGGGATGCCAGATTTTATGTAAGACCATCTGCATTTTTAAGCGACATAGACACTAATCTTCTAGAGTGTATCAATGGCAGCAGGATTGTCATTCACGGTGAAACAGAGCAGATGCTGCCTAAGGCTGTATTTGCTGTTGGTGATAAAGTAAGGCATAAGGTGTTCGGCGTGGGTGAGATTATAAAGATAGATAAGATGACACAGACATATGAAATTCAGTTTGAGAATATAAGAGGGACAAGGAGAATTATGTTCAGGGCTGAACTTAATTCCCTGTAGAAACGGCAATAAATAAAGAGCCGTAAATATGGCATTTTATGAAATGTTGATATGTTTTGTTATAACTATAAATGGGCAAATTTAAAATATTGCACAATTATATCCGTGTCAGAAAAACAGATTTTTCATAATCTATTAAAATGTATCTGAGGTACAAACAAA
>OLWA01001501.1_pt1 | contig 23961 bp, 31 predicted proteins | sample 1673251 | NCBI WGS metagenome assembly OLWA01 (sample SAMEA3178937, study PRJEB25190) | human gut metagenome | biome: human gut; feature: human-associated habitat; material: faeces | place: Austria | collected 2013 | reverse complement strand
CTGTCTGGGCATAAGCCGCTGTATCAGCTGTTTTATGCTTGTGGGATTTTCCATAAAACCTCCTATTCATTTACGGCGTTGAGTGTAAGACTCATAGTATGTACATTTCCCGAAAAAGTGTGTGTATCTTCATCAACGTAAAAAGTCTGTTCAAGCCCGAGTTCATCTATTTTTACATAAACCCCCACGCCCGAAATAACGTCCGGTATTCCAAGTGCTTCCACAGAGAGACTCATTTCAGGTGTGCTTATCTCCCTGAATGTTTCATTTATCTGTTCTTTCAGTTTGGCTTCTGAAAGGTCATCGTCTTTTTTGTCGATTTCCTGAAAAATGCCGATTTTCTTTTCAAGTTCGGTATCCTTTTTTACAGCATATACCGTATCTTCATCAGCAAGGATTTTCAGACGGGTTTTTATGTCCTCGATGCTCTTTTTGTATGTATATGATTTTATATTGACTCCCGTTTCAAGTACCCATTGAAGTATATTTTCACGGCGTTTTACAAGGCTCAGAATGCCTTTTTCGGATTTGACATAATACTTTGTTCCGGTAGCTTTGTAATCCTGGGAAACGGCATCAAGGATTGCGTCCCATGCGGTAGTCTTTGACTTGGCAAGCTCTGAAATTTTGTATGAAGTATCCGCAACATCAGAATATTTAATGCCGAATCTTTTACATACATCAATAAAAATATCGTGTACGGTTTTGTTTTCGTACACGAATGTATCTTTATTGTTAGCAAGGTAAATACCGTTGTCATAAGCTTTTATCGGCATTTTAAAATTTCCGGACTGTTGCTGGGACATAATGATTCCACGAAAGAGTTCTTTTTTATTATAGCAGAAAACAATGTGATTTCCTTCGGTTACATCTATGCCGCTTCTGGCTTTGCCGGAGTCTGAAAGGGAAACCTCAAGCGTTCTTGCCGCCGAGCCTTTTCTGCCTTTCCACTTTATATTTTCAGCAAGTTCCGATATGTCATACGCACTGCCGTTTTTATACAAAATAAGATTAATATTTTCCATGAAAGACCGCCTTTATGGTATTGTTAAAATCTGTCCGGCAGTTATACGATTCGGGTCCGGACCGACGGTCTTTTTGTTGGCTTCGTAAATAACCGTATATTTTGCACCGTCACCGTATATCTGCTTTGCAATGTTATAGAGCGAATCGCCGGATTTTACGGTATATGTTTTCGGCTTTGATTTGCTGCTTATTCTTGAGGATTTTTTCTTCTGCGTCTGAGCTGTTTTGTTTTTGGTTATGTTTATCCGGCGTACTCTTATCATCTGATATTGTTTCAGGGTGAGGGAGTAATCATAGCTCCCGACATCGCCGCCGCTTTGAGAATACGAAAAGCTTTCAATAGACGTATACCACACAATATCACAGGCAGTTATATAAATCCGGACGGGGAGTTTTTCTTTTTGCCAGTTTGTAATAACAGTGATGTAATAGTGGGGAAGCAGAAGCTTTTTTACGGCACAGCCGGGGAAATACGCTTTCGGGAAAATACCTGAAAATGAAATGACGGCTGATTTCGGCTCCTGAATATTCGTTATTTCGCCCAGTCCTATTATTGTCATACTGCTGTTATTACCGCTTCGTGAGATTTTCACGGTTTCCGGATTGACAGGCAGCTGAATTCTTTTGCCGCCTGCTTCAAGCCAGAACTGGTACTTTTTATCAGATTTCATAGCTGTCATCGCCCTCCTCAAATGCCTCCTGAGCAACAATGTTCATAAGCACCGGTTTCAGATATTCCATCATTACAGCCACAACTTCCTCCTTGTCGGCTTTGCCTTTTACGCTGACTGCACCTGTTCCGTTGATATCAATGGACAGCTTTTTGACAGATTCACTGTTTTCTGATGAAGTCTGAACCGCCGCAGGAAGAGCCGTATCAGAAGGCGGCATGAACAAAGGTCTGCTGTCAATATCGCCGATTATACGCTTTGTTTCATCGGCTGTATAAACCGTTTCGCCGCCCCTGAACTGAATCAGCTCAGGACCGTTTTCACCGACCAGTGCAACTCCAGGCTCGGCGGAAAGAGTGCCGGAAGCGTAGCCGTTTATACCTTTGCTTTCTGCCCCCGGCAGATTATACGAAATATTTGAAGTGTTGAATACATTTTTTACTGAATCCACAAGGCTTTGTGCAGCCGAAACCGCTTGTCCTCTTTGCGCAATAATGCTGTTTGCATAAGCATTTACTGTATTTATGGCACTTGTTCTGGCATTACCCTGAAGTTTGTCAAGTCCATTAATTTCTTTGGAAACTCCGTCAGTGAAATCTTTGATTTTTTTATCATAATCAGTAACCCATGCCGCCGTAGTATCAGAAGCTTCTTTTTGTTTGTCGTCAATAGCGCCGATTGTATTTGCAAGTTCTGTAACAGCATCTTTATTGCCGCTTTGCAGATTTTCAACCATGCTCTGAGCAAGTCCGGCAGCTTCTTCGCTTCCGCTCTGTGCATAAGACATAAGAGCATTGTAATTTTCCTGTGTTACACCCAGTTCTTCAGCAGAAATGCCGGAAAGATAGGAAATGTTGTCTGAGTACTGAGTCCAGTACTCAAGCTGCGAATCAAGTGCCGCCTGAGCATTTGAAACTGTGGCATCTGCATTAACCTGTGCTTCGTCAAATAATCCGAACTGTCCCTGAAAACTTTCGTATGCGGAATTATACGCTTCGTCATACGCTTCAGCCAATTCAAGAATTTTATCTGATACTTCAGAAATACCATTTCTGGCTGCTTCCTGAGGAGTCATTTCCTGATTTGCTTTTTCGGCAGACTCGCTCACATCGTCAAAGCTGAATGCAGTATTATCAAGTTGTCGAATATATTCATCTGCACCTTCCGGATTGCCCATATCGGTAAAAAGCTGTCTTATTTTGTCGTCATACGTATCAAGCGAATTACTTCCGTTTTCAATTTCATCGCTTAATTTTTGATAATCTTCATACAATTTACTAAAATCCCAGTTGTCAGGGTTAGTAAAAGAAGGGTCATTGAACTTGTCCAGTTGTCTGCTTAAAACATATTGCTTGTCTTTTGCATCTGCAAGTTTCTGAACCTGATGTATGTAGTCATTGGTGAAATTTCCATCTGTTAAAGCATCAGAAGCCGCCTGTTTTCTGTTCTCTTTAGCAGTTTCAATTAATTGTGAATTAATATTGGTCGGATCAAATCCGGTAAGCTCGCCGGTATCATAATTAACCTCAATATTACAATTAAAAGTATTATTAAGGTAATCGGCGTACTTCGACATCATATCAAGATCGGAATTTGTAAGCTGTGCTTTTTCGGAAAGAGCATCAAGCTGAGCAGTTGCGACTACGCCATTTTGCCAGTCTTTATTGATATCCTCCATTTTTCCTTGATATTCTGAGGTGAATGAATTTATTTTTTCCTGATTCTCCGCAAGTCTCTGCCCGTAGTCAGCAACAAACCCTCCGCCTTTTTCATACTGGGCATTAAGCGTATCAAGCTCACTGCTAAGATTTCTGGCGGCTTCACTGTTTGAGCCGTAAAGCCTGCACACATTGTCATAAGCCGTCTGTGTGCTTTCAATTTCTGTCCTGCATTGTTCAAGCGTACCGTTGTAGTCCTCCACTGTATCACTGTTTGCTTTGACAGCCGCCGCAAAAGTGATTATTCCGGCAGTTACCGCTGCGGCTATGCTTATTCCCAGAAACAGCGGATTTTCTGACATTGCAAGAGTCAGTTTGTCAATGGCAGGTCCTGCAACGTTGACAGCAAAGGTAAATGCAGTTACAGCGGCAGTTCCCACAACAACAGCGGCAGCGGCTGCGGTGATCCCTTCAACAACAATCGGATTCTGTTCCACAAATCCGGTAAGCCATGTCAATACACCTGTTCCGGCATCTGCAAATTCGCCGATAGCAGGAGTGAGTACATCGCCAATCGCTATTTTAAGATTATTTGCGGCATTTTTTGTAATTGCAAGACGGCTTTCAAGCGTACTGTATCTTGTGTCTGCTTCTTTGGCAAGTGCAGTATTTTCTTCCCATGCCTGCGCAGACACATCAAGGGCATCAGCAAGTCCGCCGCTGTTGCTTGCAAGGGATTTTACAGCATTGGAAAGCCTTATTTCGGTAATTCCCATGTCGTTTAAAATAACAGTTGCGGTTTCGCCGTTTCTTTCCACATCGTTCAGACCGTCAATAAAAGCATACAATGCTCCTGCCGCATCCTCCTGAAATGCCGAGCGGAACTGTGCACTTGTCATATTGGCAACTGATGCAAAATCATTCAGGTCTTCGCTTCCGGTTTCGACCGCAACCTGTATATCAGACAACAGTGTTGACATAGCCGAACCGCCTGCATCCGCTTCTATACCTACAGACGACATAGCCGCCGCAAGCCCCAGAATATCTGTTTCGGTAAGTCCTGCAAGCGTTCCGGCAGATGCCATTCTCGTTGCCATTGCAACAATGTCAGCTTCGGTGGTTGCAAAATTGTTTCCCAGAGCAACAACAGAAGAACCAAGGTTTTCATAGTTGTCCGCAGACATTCCGGTAATGTTGGCAAATTTCGCAAGAGAAGATGCCGCTTCATCGGAAGAAAGGTTTGTGGCTTCGCCTAAGTTTATCATAACTTCTGTGAAGTCCGTTATATTGTCTGTTGCGATTCCGAGCTGTCCGGCGGCTTCGGCAACTCCGGCTATTTCAGTTGTTGAGGACGGCATTTCAAGCGACATTTCCCTGACTCCGTCGCTGATTGCCGCAAGCTGTTCGTCTGTACCGTCAACCGTTTTGTAAACACCTGTTATGGCACTTTCAAATTCAATTGATGCATCGATACATTCCCGAAAGCCATCGGCTATTTTATGCAGAGCGGCGGCAGCACCAAGTGTTGTAAATGCGTCCTGCAAAAGTTCTCCGGCATTTGCACCGCTCGAGCCCAGCTGACTGCTTTTCTGTGCCGCATCTTCGGCGGCTCTGCCATACTGCTTTGCTTCTTCTTCGGCTTTGTTAAGAGCGTCAGCCGTCTTGCTTTCAGCTGAAGAAACTTTAACAGCTGACTGAAACAACTGTTCATCTGCTTCAGCTGCTTTCAGTGCCGCCTGTGCATTGCTCTGAGCCGCTTTTGCTGCTTTTTCGGAATCTGCCGCTTTTTTTCTTACCGCCTGTGCCGATTTTTCAAGACGTTCTGTCTCAGTAACAGCGGCGGAAGCATTTTCTTTCATGGCATCGGTAACATCTTCGGTATTTTCAAGCTCTTTTTTTAAATCATTTGCATGATTTCTTGCGGTAACTGCCATACGTTCCGCAGTATCTGCTTTGATTTGTGCACTCTGTGCCGCCCTCTGCATCTTTTCCGCTTCTGCTGACATTGCGTCGGCAAGAATCCTTGACTGCGAAGCCGCTCCTGCAACATCTCCCGAAAGGCGTGAGAGTGCGGCAGATGCCTTTGCAGTATCCTGTGCACCTTTGCTCATGGTACTGTTCAGGCTGACACAGCTGTCCTCAAGCCCTGCAACAACTGTTTTCCCCGAAGCAATACTTTTCAGAACAGGGCTGATTTTATCAATCGCATTGAATATCAGATTGAAAGCATAAGCCATTTAAAGTCTCACTCCTCTTTTAATCATAGCAAGCAATATATTTATATCTGTCCTGCAAGGGTCGCTTATTTCACACATTTCGGACGCTATATAGAAGAGTTTTGTGCGGTCGGGCATTTTGTCGAACTCTTCCATACGCAGTCCGTGGCGTTGCCATAAAATGTGTGCCCAGTATTCATAAGTACCCTTGCAGGATATCAGTTTTTTGCTTCTTCCATTTCGTCAGGAGCTTCTTCTGCATCGTCACGAATGATTCCGAGCGTTGTCATGACAGCATCAAAAACGTAGCTGTATTCCTCATTTTTTGAAAATACTTTAAGCGGCATTTCCGTAATGTCATAGCATTTGTAGAACTCCATAAGCTCCTTGTCCTTAAGATTCGGATATACCAGAGCTTCCGCAACAATGTGTCTGAGTGCCTTTTCTGTGTCATTTTCGGATTTATAAACGACTTCACCGCCGGAAATATAAGGCTTGCCGGACTTGTCGAAGGCTATGCCGCGCTTTTTGTATCTGTTCATAATCTGCTTTATCTTTTCAGCTGAAAGCACTTTGATTTCCATATCAAGGGGCTTACCGTTTTCGTCCTTAAAGCCTGACGGTGCAGGGTAGTTTACGGTTTCTTCCTTTGCTTCTCTCATGAAATAGGTTAAGTTTCTGTTCATTTTATTTTTCCTCCGTTTGATTATTTTAGAATATAACGTCTTTTGCATTGAATGAAATAACATCATCTACAGTATCTCCGCCCGTATCCAGTGCAAGCAGAGTAAGGTCTCCTGTGATGATACAGCCGACAGCCGTAACTGTGCAGTTTCCGTACTGTGCATAATAATCGGAATCCTTGTCGTTCATAACGCCCTGTATTGTCATCTCAGGGACAACGCCGTCTTTCTGATAGCGTTCCACAATCTCTTTAAGCCATGGTGTGGAACGTCTTCTGGTAACAGAACCGGTTACGGAAAAGCCTTTCCAGCGTGTGCTTGGTGAGCGTTCCCCGATAACCTTGCCTGTCCAGACGTCAGGAGTGAACTTGATTTCAAACTTTACATTGTCAAATATTTCCAGACCGTCAACAAATACCTGACCTTCCGTCATCATCATAGGTTTTTTATTATAAGCCATTTTCTTGTCCTCCTTACCTTGTTGTTATTGTGAAGTAGAGTTTTTCCGCACTGTCAACCGGTTCAAGCGCAACGTTGAAATAGGTGCTGTCGCCCTTGCTCTGGCTTCTGTCAACTGCAAAATCAGCCGCATAGTCAACATTCTGTATTGCACCGGCATCAAGGAACTGTTTTAAAATGCTCTTTCCGATACCCTCCATAATGTCCCAGCCTGTTTCATTGTTGCTGAATTTGTTCGGCGGAAAATTAAGTCTTATGCTGTCGGCAAAGCTGTCAAGCACACGCATAACTCTGTTTTTGCTGTATGACTTATCACGTTTTTCCGTAAATGTTGTAAGACTGTTTATGTCATATTCAACTACAACATCTCCGCTTTCGGAGTAGGAAAAGAAAAATTCGCCGTTTTGAATAGCCGCAACTGCCTGTTCATGTGTTTTTTCACCGTTTACTGCATCAGCTCCGGTGTATATTTTACAGGTGTTGCTCTGAGTGGACAAAGCTCCTGCGTCAGCTCCTGCAACCCATGCTGTAGCTTGTGCGTTTGTAAGCGTAGTGCCGTTTACCACAACAGAGTTTGTAACGTTTATAATACCTTCATAGTCTGCCTTGAAATCGGCGACAACGGCTTTCACGCTCTTTCCGGCATTCTCTCTGAGATACTTTATCTTTGACACACAGGCTGTGATGAGCGTTTCATCTGTGGAAGGGAAGGCAAGCGTATTGAAATGCACTCTTTCCATAGCGTCAAGAAATGCTGTTATGTCAGAGTTTGCCGTCGTGACGTCAGTACCGCCTGAAAGTGAAACTCCTGCCGCTGCTTCAACCGATGATTCAGCATCTGCGGAAAATGCAATGTATCTGCTTTCGGAAAGCTCTGCCGCTGTTTTTATACCTTCGTATGATTCCACAGGAGCTGCATCGAGATAAACCGCAACATCAAAGCCGTCCACAGGATTTGCAGAAACGGAAAAGCTCAGTGAATTACCTCTTGAGCCGCCGTATCTCGCCTCAGCTTTCAGACCGCCGCCCGTACCGGACGCTTTTGCTCCTGATTTTGGGATATATACGATAACTGTACTTGCATTCTTAAAAGCTTCACGGATAAGGAGCATTGACGGGTTGTCATCATAAACGCTGTATCCGAGCTTTTTAGCACATGCGTCCGGTGACTTCGCTGAAAGGCTGATAAATTCCTTTTCCGGACCGTATGAATGCCCGATGAGGGGAATAAGTACAGTACCTCTGTCAGAACCGCTGAGAGTTTCCTGTGCTGCCGATTCAAAGTTTATATAAGTACCCGGTCTTACTTTTCCGACCGCTTTGTCAAAAGTTCCTCCAGCCATATTATCTGACCTCCTTGTCTGTCCATTTTGTAATTATTGATTTCATTCCGCTGACGGTGTATTCACCGCTGAGTCCGCAGACAGCACCATCAAACGTGCTTGTTGTTACACCGAACAAAGCCATGCAGTGACTGCGAAGCTTTTCCAGCGGGTATCTTGCCTCCGGAGCGGACTGAACTGTTTCAGTTTCTGCCGGAAATTCTTTTTTCTTCATAAGTTTTTTCCTCCGTTCAAGTAAAAATTCTCAATAAGGTCAGCCTCCGGACGTGTGCAGATACGTCTGCTTACCCAGCTTATCTGCATCTGACAGGCACATTCATCGGCTTTCCTGAATGAAATCTCTTTTATTCTCAGGCTTTCGCCTGTATATCTGCCGTCCTTTTCGTAAAGAGGAACAAGCCTTCGGGCGGCATTTATCCCGTTATATACGGGAAGTCCCAGTTCGTATGCGTTTTCCGTTGTACTGCCGAAAAACATTGCAAATACTGTATATTCCGCACCATAGGAATCAAGTGTGTCGGGAACTGTTTCAATTTCCGGCACAGGGAAAAACACCGAAGGGACTATAAAGTTTTCGGGGATATTATGATAATAAGCCGCAGGATTTCCCGCAAGTCCGAGTATGGTGCGGATAATCCCTGCATATTCTTTTTCAATCATTTAATCACCCCCGAAATAACTGTCAAGCCATTCCTGCATCTTCGCTTCTATAACTCCCGGCAGTATTTTTTCCATGATTCTTATTCCGCTTTCCCAGTAATGCTTTCCTTTGACGAATTTCTGCTTCAGCATCATTCCTGTTTTGGCATTTTTATTATAGTGGAATTCTTTTATCTTTCCGGACGAATCAGTCACTACATCACCCGGAACAAACCGCATATCTTTGCCGTTTCCGCAAGTCCAGTGACCGTCATTTACAAAAGCTGCATATTCAACGTTTGTGCCGACTGTAAGGGTAAGTCCGCCGTCTGATATCTCCCAGATGTTGTTGCTGTCGCCCTTGTGGAAGCCTGAAAGCAGAAGCCTTGTGTCTATTACTTTAAGGCGGATTATTTCATCTTCTATTATTCTCAGAAATTCGGTGCCGAGACCCTCAACAATTTTGCAAAGCTCATTTTTAAAGTCACCGCTTCCTGCGGCTGCACACTTTTCAAAGAAATCGCTCATTAAAGTGCCTCCTGTTCCTTTCTGCGGCTGACATACACAAAAATATGATGATTACGAATGTTTCTCGGCCTTTCCGCTGTATATTCCAGACCGGACGCACAGTCAACAATCCTGTCGTTTATTCTGATATCCGTTCCGTAAGGGAGAGTAAGCTTTATCCTTTCATGCAGAACATTCTGCGGATTCTTCTGCACAACTTCTGTATCAAGCGACTCGACACCAAAATGGCACGGAACAGCCTTTTCATCGGGCATATCAGCATAGCTGAATCCTGCCGAATCAGGAAGTCCATAGCCAATTGAATTATTGCTCTTTTTCAGATGATAAATATCACAGGTATGGTCAAGCAGTTTTTCAAATGCCATTCAAAGCCTCCTCAAACGCATAACAATGCTGCCGCCGTCCTTGTCTTTCATGTAATCTTCAAGCAGCGGTTTCAGACCAATATCGTCAAAGCTTTTAAGGCTTGTATCTGCCGTATAGCTGTAATCGTCAAACGTTTCCGACTTGAGTTCCTTTGCCGAAACGGCAGAATTATAGCCGTAAGCCTCAGCAAGGAGAATTACGGCTGTTTTTACATTCTGCGGTATTTCCTCATACTCTGAAAAGTCGTTTCCGGTGTATGAAATAACGTACTGCTCAGCTCTGGCAATGTCGATCACAAGCCGGGCATCAGTTCGCCCTTGAACTGACTTTATTTCGGAGTAGTCGCGAACCTCCTTTGGCTTTACCCATGGTCTTTCCGGCATTGCAATCACACTCTTTCAAAAAATCCGGTGCTTATGAGAGCTTCGGCAGTTTTTTCATCAGTAAGCACATTTTCGCCCTTTTTAAAAACGTATCCGTTTACACGAAAAGAACCGCCATTGACAAGCCTTACAAAAACGCCTGTTTTTTCGGAGCTGTCCGGCTTTGGAACGTCAGTTTTTTCCTTCACAAGAGGTGCCATGTCCGGCTCATAAATTGAATCTGTCAAATTGTTATTTTCTAATTCGGTTTTCTTTCTCGGCATAATTAACCTCCCTGTGACTGATTGTCCTCTCCTGACGGCGGTGTTACAGCGGTAAAGTTTCCGCCGATAACGAGTGCGTCCGGATTGTTGATTTCCATATCAAAATCAGCAAGGAGAGTGTATTCATGGCGGGTAAATCTCGGCTTTACATCGTGGTACACCTCAAGGCTCTGGCCATAAATTCCATAAATAAGGTTTTCGTAAGGCGTTACTATCTGTACATCGTCCGGCATAAACGCCACAGGAACAATTTCAAAGCCGTCATAGCTTACGTTTTTTCCGCCTGTGATAAGTGCATCGCCAAGAGCGGTGTTTCTTGACTGGAGCTGCTGCTTGTACTTTCTGTTTACAGAAGTGGAACAGAAAATCTTGATTTTAGATTTGTCCTCATCGGTGTACAGGCTGTAATACTTTGTCGGCATTGCATCAAGCAGAGCAGGGAAGACGGTGTTAAGATAATCTGTACTGCTGTTTGTTTCGACCTTGTGCGTGTCGCTGTCGGATTTTGCAATCTTTATCCAGCCGTTGTTGATATTGATAAAATTGTCTGAATCTGTTTCATCTCCCAGAAAGGCAAGTTCTACAGAATCGTTGGCAAACTGCTTCGCAAACATCTGTGCAAGCTTGGTATCTGCTTTCTGACCTTCGATATTTTCTTTCAGATACTGGAAAGTAACGTCATACGGCATAATAACACCAACCGCACTAAGCGTTCTCCTCTTGTGGGTTACTGTTCCTGTTGCCGCATTTTCCGCATTTTCTTTCTGTCGGCGGAGTGCTCTCTTATTTACTTCCAGACTGTCAAGGTCTCTTGTAGTTTTTAGCATTTTAATAAAGTTCACCTTTTTAAGGAAAGATGAACTGTCCTGCATATATGTGATGAACTGTGAAGCCTGTTCGGCGTTCATTTTGCCGCCTGTGCCGAGTGCGGAAGTATCAGCGGCTGCCTTTTTAATAATTGTTCTGCTGTTTTTCATGCGTCATTCCTCCTTATACAAACATTCCTGCAAAAAGGTCATCGTCTTTCTTTACGGGCTCAGGTTCGTTGTTGAGATTTGTTGCAATGCCTCTTGATTTGTACACAGGGTCAAGAGCTTCTCTGAGCATTACCGCAACTTCTTCCTTTGTAATCGGTTCACTTTCGCTGTCATCATCTTTATTCTTCGCCTGTTCCAGCATCTCCTTGATAGTGTCCCTGATATACTGCTTTGTTTCATCATCAAGTCCGGATGCCGAATCTGTATCTTTGCCCTCTGCCTTTCTGATTTCGCTTTTAATAAGCTCTTTAAATTCCGCTTTTGTCATGGTTACCTCCGTTTCTCCTGCATCTTCGAGCAGTTTTCCTATACTTTCATAAACTGATTTAAGGCTTGAAATATTCTTTGCACTGAGTTTTTTTCCGGCTTTGACAACAGGTGCTTCGCCGTTTTCGAGCAGCTTTTCCACTGCCTTTGAAAATTCCGAAAGACATTCCTTGACCTTTTTCATGTCGCTTTCATATTCATATTCGCCGACTGACGGATTATATCGCCAGAGCAGCGACTGCAAAGTCCAGAACGCATTCTGAAAATCGGAATCCCTCTTGTTTTTGGAATACTTGTCTGAAAAATCGCCCTTTTCAATCACCTCAAAACCGAACATCTTCGCAAGCTTTTTCATAAAGCTTTTACCTTCCGATTTGGTAAGACCTTCCGGTTCTTCCTCGTCTTCCTGATACTTGCCTTTGCCGCCCATCGAAAAGCCGGTAAGTTCACCCTTTTCCACCTTGTCCCAGATGTCTGGGTCGCTGATTTCAACAGTCATAAGCCATGTGCCTTTTTTTACGTCTGTCTTGTCAACTGTAAAATCCGCCTTTGCAATCCAGCTTTCAACAACGACCGCACCGTCAAGTTTTTTTTCGTCATGCTGAATGTCAACGCCTGTGCCGTTTTTGGCGTACCAGTGTGCCGCTTTCTGAATCTCCTCAGCGGTCATGTAGTCACCCTGAGTATCAACAGCCATAGGCTCGTAGACGATACCGGTGACGAAATGGTTCTCGCTGTCTGTCTTGACAATTTTCCCGTATGTTGAAAATGAAGCTTTCCCGTCCTGTGCCTTGGCGATAAGGAAGGACTTTTTGTTTGCGGCCCTGTCCACAAGGGAAATGAAGTCGATTTCAGCATTGGAAATACGTTTTTTGCTTATTGTCACATTAACACCTCCGTATAAATTTTAAGCAGTTTAACGCCATGCTCGGGGCAGTTAAAACGCTTTAAAAGCGAGTTAATCATTGCTTGTAAAAGTCACAGGATTTATCATTTCAGGCAAAAAGTTAAGCTCGTAGTGATACTTATCCACATATGCACCGCTGACATCCTCAACTGTGTACATCGTCCACTGGTTTAAATAAATGTAATTAACCTTATAAACATTTGGAGCTGTTTCGATGGTCACCACAAGCTCTCCGTGGTCATTGTTTGTAATAGCAAAATTTCCGACAAGCTCAAGCACAGGTTTGTCACTCCGGGCGTTTATCACCGACAGCCTTCGTGTGACATTAAAATTGTCGGCTTCTTTCTGGACGTTGTATGTGACCCTTTTTACCTCTCGTCCACAGCCACACAGCATAGCACCGAGCATTGTCAGACCTGTTACAGCTGCAAGGATTTTCATAATCTTCTTTTTCATAAAATCAACCTCTTTCTTTTTGAATATAAAAATAGCACCTTTAAAGGTGCTTTAAATACAATTTAACGATACTTTTTTCAGGCATAAAAATTGCACCCTGCTTTTGCAGAGTGCTTAATTATTATTTTCAATCCGGAATAATAAACGGTCTTACACATTCTTTAGTGTCAACAACGTATTCAAGTGCGAACTTGATTTGTTCAAGTTTTGATTCCGGAATGTTGTTCAGAATTTTCAGCAATTCATCATCTTCCATTTTTTTGAATAATGGAATAAGTATATCATCTATTTCTGAACATCGAGGATTTTCGCCTTTCCAACGTGGATCATCAGTATCGTTCCACGCTTTGTCAAGCTCGTCAAGTAATTCTTCAATCATATTCTATTTTCACTCCCTCCACATACATATCCTGATCTAAATCAGGACATATTGTATCAACTTCATCATAAATTAACGTTCTGATCGCAACTCCATCATAGACCGCAATCTTTCTGTTGGACTCTATTGTGTTTCCGTTGTTAGCTGTATACGTTCCGGCAAGCAGAACTTTATCGCTATCCCAATTTTCAGGAAACCACGATTGACCATTCCCTTTTCGTTTCATAGGCAACTTACTGCTTGGTACATTTCCAAGACATACGCCATTGCTGAATTTCTTATTGACAGAATATTCAATACCTTTAACGTCACATTCCTTCATAGCTAAATAAGTATGACCGCCGCTTTCCATTCTGCCTTTCGGGTATTCCTTTGACTTTGGTTTATACGTTCCATAAACCGAATGCACCAACGTCTTATCCGGTACTGTTATTATACCATCATTTTTCAGTTCAGTCAATGATTTGAACACTTTTCTCGGACCATATTTTGTATCAACAGTTTTATACAACCTTTCAAGGTCTTTGTCATTCTGAATAACTCCGCTTTCAAATAATGCCCATCTGGCATCACTTCTGAAATACTTCTTTCTCTCCTCAGCGGTTTTCTTACGTTTAAGCCAGTCACATTTTATCGTGTCTTCGTTAATCCCTGCTCTTGCCTTGTTTCGGGTATCAATCGCATCAAGTTCCTTCTGCCAGTCGTCACCCATTTCATCAATAGCCTGCTGCTGTAATTTTTTGCGTTCTTCAAGAGAAAGCCCGAGAATCTTTTCGGAAACAACGCCTCTATGAATGCAGTGACAGTTTATTGATTCTCCCGCCGGAAGTGCAGGGTCACGGGGATAATCCGCAAGATATGTTATTCCGTCAGCTCCGGTAAGATGAAAATTACTGTTTTTCGGAACTATCTGACCGCTCATTTTAACATGATTTTCCCTTGGTTCATTGCGATAGCTTCCGGTATGCACCCACTCTTTGAATTCCGCCGCAGGGCATTGCTGTATGGCTTCTTCCTGTGCAACACTGTGTGCCCTCAGAGTTTCGGTAAGCGCCGCACGTCTTGCCTTGTAAAATTCGTCCCTGATTCCGGCATCAAGTATATTCCTTGCAATCTCTGCAACGGAACTTCCTGTTTTCATGCCGTCTGAAAGTATGCCTTCAAGTTCTTTATGGGAATTCAGATGCATAAGTTCCGAAACTTCCTGACTCCATTGTGAAATCCATGACGACGTTGTATCAGATATCTGTTCTGCGACCAGTTCGTCATCAAGTCTTCCGATGTAGATGTTTGTAAGCTTCGGGATATACTCCGTGAAATTTTCCAGAAAAGCAATCAGGAGCTTGTCATACGTCTTGTCATTTTTTATAAAGTCCCTGAAAAGCTCGCCGAGAGATTTATTGGTGTCGGAATCATTATCCTGTTCCATAGCCTTTTTCAGCATCTTTCTGAACTCATCAGTCTGTGCGCCGAATATATTTTCAAGTTCTTCTTCAAGCTGCTCTATATGCCTGACAGTGTCTTCGGGTTCTGCAAACCCCTCTTTACCGAGAGTATCAGAAAGCTTTTCGTCAGCCTTTCTTATGTATGCGTCAATTGCAGTTATAAGCTGTTCACAGGCGGTACACATCAGGCATCGCCCCTTTCACGAAGCAGTGCCCTTACTGATTTCATAACCGCAACTATTTCATCGTCATGATTTTCCGCTGCCTTTGAAATCTGAGTATCAATACCGCCGAGCATTTTACTGTACGCAAGAGGGATGTTGCCCCAGTCGCCTTCATAATCGTCACTGACCTCGCCCAGAGCATTGTAAGCTACTTCCTTTGCCTTGTTCGGCGGAAGACCTCCTGCATTGCTGCATACGTTCAGTATCTTGTAAAGGTCGTCAGGATTGGTGATATCCGGTTCTTTAAAATATACCTCAACGTGTTCAAAGCAATACTCACTTAAAAGTCTGTTGTTTATCAGCCATGCAAGCGACTGGCGTTCTGGCTGAAACACCTGCTTTTCCGTAACTTCCATTGCGGTCTGTGCAGTTGCTCTGTTGAAGTCGGTGGTATATCCCACATAGAGGTCAGGCAGTCTGAACGATGACTGAACTTTCCTCCGGTTGTTGTCGAGATAATTCTGAAACAGCTCGTCATGCTGAAGCATTCCGGCAAGATCCTTAATTTCAATGTCAACCGCTTTGTCCGCTTCCATTCCGGTCGGGTTGTTGTTTTCCGCTTCGAGGAGCAGGAAGGAATGCTGTCCCGCTTCGCCTTTGATGTCGTTCATGTAGGTTTGCAGTTTCTCAAAGCTTTCCGATGTAAGCGTACCGCCGTTTATAATCACAGCAAGGGGAGTATGTCTGCCGTTTTCAAAATAGTTATTGTTGAGGTTTTCAGCTTTGCGGCTGCCGTCAATGTTTATAGCCTGACCGCTCCAGCGAACCTGTCCGTATGGCTTTGAGCCGAGCTTTATTTCAAGCAGTTCGTTTGCCTGCTTTTCATACGGCACATCATCGCTGTATTCTCCGGTTTCAAGGTTCATGATACGCTTGTCACCAAACTCCCTGAAATAAACAGTCTTTCCGTTTACAAGCTGTCGGTACTTACGAAAACGCTTTTTGTGCTGCATGAGCTGCCCCTTGTAATAGTGACTGCATTTGCAGACCTGCTCCTGACGGATTGTCTTTTCGATGCTCGTAACATCTTCAACAAGCTCTATTTCGACAACTTCTCCCATACCGTTTCTGATAACTTCAAGGTAGGCAATGCCATAAGTTTCACGCATTTCAATGAGATTTTCAAAAATTTCCTTTGTATCGCATTCAAGCGTCAGCAGCTCTACAATATCTTCAAGCTTTGCAAATTCCTGTTCATATTCCGCAGTATCCTTAAAATCACCTTTGTACCGCACACCGATACCAAATCCCGCAATATTTGCCTTGTACGCTGCTATGCATTGAGGAAGTATTGACGAGTTTTCTGTCATTACTTCAAGACCTTTAAGCGGCGGCTGAGGAATCCACTCGCACAGGCTGTGTTCCTCCGGATTTATATTCTGCGGAGTTTCAGCCTTTCTGACTGTGCTTTTTATTATCTCCGCCCTGACTTCGGCAGTTTTCTTTTTCAAAATTTCACCTTCTTTTCTTCGGTTTCACCGGCAGACAGCAAAGCAAAATACAGTCGGCTTCGTCAGGAGAGTGACCGCCTCTGCTTTTGATAGCGTCCTTGCTCTCGACCCGTATCTTCGACTTATCCGTCATAAAATATTTTCTGCCCGAAAGCTGTGCAATCAGGTCGTCATCTTTCGGGAGTATCAGTCCGGCAGGTTTCGGCATTCCGTCCTCGTCATGGGGTGATAAAAGATTTCTGACCACCGCCATCATGTATGTGGTTGTGTCATCATAATACTGATGCTTTATTTTCAGGCCAAACTTAACCGGTATAACTTCCATTCTGCCAAAACGTTTCGGATTGCTCCGCTTCATCTGACGGAGCCTGTCAACAACTCCGCCACCGACACCGCCGTCGTCAACCTTTACATAAACGCTGCCTGTGTATTTTGGGTACTGTCTGAGCAGCTTTTCAAAGCACATCATGATATCATCAGCGGTTTTCATCGTGTCCTGACCGTTGCGTTTGCAGTAAAATTCGACCTTTTCGTTAACCTTGTACCCGATAACCGTCTTGTCATCGCCGTAACGGGCGACGTCACACCCGATATGGATAATGTCAGGTATCTTCGGTTCTTCAAAGTCGGTATTGACTGATGCTTCCACCATCTCAATTGACAGGAAAACGTCATCTTCCTGCTTAGGAAAGTCGCCGTCCACACGAACACGGATAAAGTTTGATTCCTTGCCGTATTTGCGTTCCATAGCCGAAATGTTTTCCTTATTGGTACGGGAACTGTCACGGGAGCTGACCTTATGACAACGGTATAGCGCCCTGTCACAGTTATGGGAATCGTAAAATGTGCCGGAAGTCCTCGTAGGGTTGCCGCACATCAGAAGCTTGTTATTGGAGCCGGAAAGCGTACCCAGAACAGCCTCCATAATCGGGTCTGCAACGCCGGAAGCCTCGTCAACGATAAATAGCATATTTTCCTCGTGGAATCCCTGCATATTTTCGGGCTTTGTTGCAGTCCTTGCGGTTGCAAACCAACGCTCCTCGTAACCGGTCACCGAAACTTTTGTTTTTGTCCATTTCAGAACTGCTTTCAAAAGCGGACTCTTTGACTGCCATTTTGACACCTCTGCCCACAGGACATCATTAAGCTGCTGCTTTGTGGGAGCTGTTGCAACTACTCTCGAATATGGAAAACATGAGAGAAACCACAGACAGAGGACCGCTTCGCAGCCTGTCTTGCCGACACCCTGTCCGGAACGTACCGAAACTTTCGGATACTCAGCAATATCAGCAAACACGGCTTTCTGCCATTCATCAGGCTGAAATCTGCATACTTCCCTGGCAAAGAGTTCAGGGGAACGGCGGTATTCCGGTATCTTCTTCTGGAATGAGGATATAAGCCGTTTATACTTGCTTTTCCTGCTCATTTTCATCACCCTCCAGTAAAGCATTAATCCACGCATCCGCCATACTGCTTTCAGCAGATTCCGAACCGCCAATCATATCAAGGAGTTCACGGGCGGCATTTACGTCAGGTACAGCCGTTTTATTTGTTCGTGATATTTTTTTACGTCCTCTGGAATCAAGAGTGATTTTTTCTTCGCTATACTCACCGCCGACAGCTGCTATAAGCAACGCCTTTTTCACTTCCGACTCTATAAGTTCAGGGTTGCTTTCCATAAATTCAGCAAACTCAGCATTTTTCTTTTTAAATTCCGAAATCAGTTTGTCACGTTTAGACTTACTTTCTGTATTTAAAAGCTCATCATGTAAGCTTTTAATATCATTTAAATGTTTTCCTTTTCTTCTTTTGTTTTCTGCTTCAAAATCATCAATTCCCTCCAGCAGGGATTTTATACTCTTGTTTTTTAATGCCCCCAAAATATCACTTCCCTTCTGGATTCAAAATAAAGGCTCTGTGTGCCTTTCTGAGTGGCATTGCTTTTTAAGGATAAATTTCACCAGTAATTTTCTTTAAACGATTTTAAACGTATATTAAACGTTTTTAAACGCATAATTCAATTGGGTATGCTTCGCCATTCAGCTTTCGTACTTTAAAAAGCCGTTTTTTGGTAAAATCCAGTGCCATTTTACCCTTTATGCCTATATATCTCCATACAGCGGGACGCATCAACCGCTGATTTATGATATATGGTTTTAAATTATTTCTATCGGCAGAGTGATATGCCTTATAACTCCGCATATTGTTACAGCTACTTTTGCTCTTCTCTGTCTGATATCCATCTGTGCATATTTGCCGCCGTATCTTCTCAGCGGTCCGGACAAGACCATTTTCTGTCCGTCTGTTCCGATATACACCTTTGAAGCTTCTATCGGTTTTCCTTTGTTCCACAGCCATTCTATATATCCGCATTCATCCTCGCTTATCATCTGTGGTTTGCCATGCCCGACAAAATTGATGACTCCCGATGTATTTTTTATTGCATAATAATCTTCAGGAGTAATTTCACCGGCAACTTCGAGGAATATGTATCCGCCAAAAACAAGCTTTTTTTCTATGTTCCATGTACCCTTACGGCGTATATACATAAGCTTTTCCGGTATCTTTATATCATATCCGCTTTTTCGAAGCAAATCTCCGGCAGTAACTTCACAGCTGCTTTTTGTCTGGATAACATACATCATAAGTTTTTACCTTCTTCTTCCAAAAATGCTTTAACCTGTTTGTACAGCTCAGGGCGTTTGACAGACATAGCCTCAAATATCATAACTTTAAACTGAACTGCTCCTGTTTCGAGCAGTTCTTTTGATTTAATATCCGCCGTTCTCTTATATGCAGCCGCTCTTGTAAGCGCAACAGCTGATTTAACCAGGGTGTCAAAATCCTTTGATTTTATTTCTTCGCCTGGCATCTGGCTTACAGCATCAAGTACCTGCGCACTTATAACCCTTAATATTCCTTCAGCCATATCAATATCAGGATATCTGTTTATTTCTTCGTTGAGTGCCCGAAAGTTTTCTTGTGCTACCCTCAGACGTTCAAGCGATTCTCTGAAGTGCTTTACATACCTGTGTACAGATCCGATAGAAATCTCCGTGCCTGTATCTTTTATATATGAAACTATCTCTTTATAAGTAAATCCGGCTCTTATCATCTCATCGACAGTTTCCTTTATGTCCGGCTCCAGTCCGTCAATAATACTGTGTCGTCTGTTTCCGAGTGTGCTCATGCCGCACCCCCTAAATGTCTATACAGTCATCTGTCTTTTTGCCTACAAGCACTCTGACTCCGTCCGCTGTAAGTTTAGCCGACAGATATTTAAACGGAGTATCGGCAAGCGTTGTTGCACGGCTCGTTTCCACATTACGCAGTTTAAGATAACCGCTTTCATACAGATAATCTATGCTTTTTACAATTTCGTCTTCTCCCATGTCAGAAAGCACAAATTTTATTTCTGTAAGCTTTTTAAAGTCTCCTGAAATGACATTTAAAAGCTGTAATATTCTTCCGTTATTCACAAAAAAATTGCCGTTTTCAATGTCCCTTTTCAGTTTTTCTGATTCATAATTCATTTTGATTCTCCTTTAATTTCAAGCAGCACGTTCATTATTCTGTCAAGCTGTCTGCGTGTGCTGTCCTGCTCCCGAAAAAAATCTTCTCTTGTTATGTAATCTGCTTTTACCTGAGCAATGTCTTTCTTACATTCATCAAGTTCAGTTCTTCTTATTCGTGTCTCCTTCATTTCCGTTATATCACGCTTACAGGTATCAAGTTCTGATATCGTCCTCTTCAGGAAATACGATATTATTGCAATACCGCCTGTAAGCAGCAGATTTGCAATGCCGTTTAATACGTCCTGACTCATAATTTCGCCCCCTTTATCCATTAATACATTCAGTATAATCCTTTATCTATAATTATACTAAATGTATTACTATATGTAAAATTACCAATTTAATTAAATTTCCCCTCAAAAAATAAAGACCCGGATTTCGGATCTTTATTTGAAATTGATATTTAACTTATGTTTTTCTTAAAATCAAAATTTTGTTTTAAGACAGCGCGGAGCATAGGCTTAGGAATTAAAAAAGCAGAGGATTAACCTCTGCTTTTCCATTATGCTGTTTTGATTGTCATTATTTTTTCAAATTCTTCTTTTCTCACAAGCAGAATCTGAGAAGATGTTACAGAAACATCTCTGTTTTCAAACTTAAAAAGCTGTAGCGAATATCCGGAAAGAATGAAAAAGTCAAGACCGTTACGCATACATCTGAAAACCCTTTTTCTTGCCGTATCTCTGCATACTCCCAGACGCTCGGCAATATCCGATACAGTAAGAACCGAAACGCCATACCATGTCTTGCATTCAGATTTCCTTTCAGGAATATTATAGCTTCCTGTTCTGCGTATCTCCGGCAGAACTTCATGTGTTATCCACCTGCGGAAAGGCTTCGCTTCCGGCTTGTCACTTCTGAGAATAACAGAATACAAACCGCTTTCATTTATAATAGTTACATTTTGATTTCTTCCTAATGAATCTGTGGTATGAATCTGATTCACCTCATCTTCATCTAAACGCTTTGACACTTTTGCAGGAGTAGACAAATCAAGTATTTTACACACATCTTTCAGCACCCACCATATCTGACCATCAATGTCTATCGAGCGTATCTCACTGCCATTGTAACTCATTTCAATCATATTATTCATTCATCAGCACCTCCGCACAAAGCATGAACCCAAGCCGGAAAGCATTGCTGAATACAACTAATTCGCTGTCATAATCTGCATCGCCCATTAACGAATAGTTTTCATTCTGCTCATCGGTGCTTAATTCTGCATTAAGCTTGTCCCAGAGCTTATAAAACTTCTGTTCATTCCGGCTCATTTCACGCTTTGGCGGTGTAACCGCCTCAAATCCGTCATTCAGATAGTTTAAAAATATTGTTTCAAGTACTTTTTTCATAATATTCTTCCTTCCTGTTTCTTGACATTTCACAAAAGGAATGATATAATTGATTGTATCAACCTTTGTGTTGGTGTACAACGGTAACGTTAATGCTTGGTCGGCAGCGTTGCCGTTTTCTTATTAGTCTTTGATATTCAAACTCTTTTTTAATAGCTGTATTCCCTCAACAACAGCATTTACACGCTGTGTACTCATTTTATCAGCACATTTTTGAATATCTTCAATTTCTTTAGGTGACATTCTAAATCCTATCTTCTCGGTTCGTGGATTTTTAGTAGGTCTACCCATTTTTTTCTTGCCGTTTTCTAATTTAATCACGCCCTTTCTTGACTTTCAGGGCAAGCTGTGATATAGTAATTAAAGAGAGGACGGCGGCAAGTCCGCCCAATCTTTAGTAGTTGGAGAAACTTTGCTTATTTAAGCAGAGTTTCTATTTTTTTGATTGCTTCATCTTTGTCCTTGCTGTCTTTAATGATTTGAATTATCATCTTAAGAATGGTATTGAACTGTTCATTTGTCATGCCTTCCATATTTTTCTCCTTTCTCAGCTTGCCCTGTAACTCGTAAGTTGCTTTCCTTACTGTGATTATATTATAACATATGGTCGACCAAATGTCAATAACTGTAGAAGATTTTGTAGTTATATACAAAATCGTAATCACAAATTTGTATAATTAGAACAATATTTGTGTTTACCAGTTAAATATAAAGAATTTTTATTGACATATTATTCCATATTGTGATATGATATATTGAATAAAGTATTATATTTTTATAAAGCGAGGAGCAGTTATGAAGAAAATATTATTTGTTTCTGTAATATTAAGTTCTTTGGTATTGGTGTCTGGTTGTGAAGGTTCATCGGCTTCTAATTCAGATAAAGTTTACGAAACAACTGAAATTGTTACTAAAGCAGTGACAACTGAAGATATTACTACAGAACCAACTGAAGATGTCACAGAGTCTGTTGCAACAATCAAAAATGAATCTGAATTGTTTGAAAAAGATGAAAATGTGATTAGTATTTTAAAAAATGGATATTCGTTTGAAGGAATGGGAACACCTACTGTAAGTTTTAATGCTAAAAATAATACTTACATTGTAGTTGCTCCAACAGCTACAGATGAACCCGGTAATGAATTTGACGTCATGAACGGCAATGATAAATGGAAACAATATGTAGATAAATTTTCGGATTTAACAAAGAAAATAATTGAAACAGCATTAATCGCAGATGAAGATAAGGACATAAATTTTAGAATAACACATACTTTAAAAACTCCTTCTCCATTAATTGTTTATGATAATAATGACGTGCAATTTGATTTATACAGTTCTATAGAAAGTGACAAAGCTTTTTATATTTTGCAAACACAGTGTGATTTATATTTAGCAAATTCATTTGACGATATAAAGATTCAACATAATATGGAACAAAATAATTACACTATAGATTTTTACAGCCACTTGGATACTTATGATATTATAGATAACACCGATTTGGTTTCATCTTTTATAGAAACAAATAAAAGTTTTAAGAATATTGTAAGTGCATATGGCAATCCGGATCTAATATTTAATCTTTATAGTTCGGAAGAAAAAATATATACTATTGAAAATGGCAATCTCACTTACGAAATTAACAAATAAAAAAAGCAGAGGACTAAACCTCTGCTTTTATTCTAATTTCATTTGTCCCTCCATAGGGGCATTTTTTATTATCCTGAGCTTTTCATCTGTAATCTGCCTTATAGTTTTGGTTGATAAGTTATATTTAAGTGCCAGCTCTCTGTAATTATGACCATTGAATTTGCTGCATATTTCGGCATTCCGGCTGATTCTGGTGAGTGTGTCTGCTTTACAGATATAAATGAAACTGCCGCCAAAAACCTGTACCAGCTTTTTATATGCCTCCATACCGATAAGTTCGGCAATTTCACGCTGTTCACCGTCAAGCTGTTCTATGACTACATCATCAATCTTCATTTTCACCTTCACCGGCTTTCTGCTGAGACTTCCGAGCCGAAGCCAAATATCTTTTAAGTGTATCAATAAGCTTTGCACCCTCCGCAACAGTAACCATCCTAAACGGAGCAGGATTATCTGTATTGATATCCATGCCGAGTATCTTTTTTACTGCACCTCTCATGCGTTCCGCAACTGTTGCTCCTGACGGACTGATTTCCTGTAATTCATACATTAGTCGCCATGCTTTTGATTGCTGTGCTTCTGACATTTTTCCGGGTGGGATATCAATAGCCCTTTTGCGTTCTTTGCAGTTATTTCCGTCCATACGGTGCAGTTCCGATTGTACAAGAGCCGCTTCATATTTTGTCAGAGCCTTTACAGATTCTTTGCCTGTTATGCTGTATACAAGCTGATGCAGATTATCTTCACGGTTATTCTGATTTATTCCGAGCTTTGTGCCAAGAGCATATATAGCACGTATCTGAGATGCAGCCGGCATAAAAATCACTCCTTTGCCTTTAGTCTGTAGTCTTTGTTTTTGTCTTTGGGAATATTTATATTCCGGGATATTTCAGCAATTCTGCCTCCCAATGCCTGGTCTATGCTGTAAATTTCATCAAGAGTGCGTTCTGACGACATTATCGTGCAAAGATGGTTTCTGT
>OLWA01001488.1_pt1 | contig 24140 bp, 23 predicted proteins | sample 1673251 | NCBI WGS metagenome assembly OLWA01 (sample SAMEA3178937, study PRJEB25190) | human gut metagenome | biome: human gut; feature: human-associated habitat; material: faeces | place: Austria | collected 2013 | reverse complement strand
GCAGGAATTGCAATTGCAAAGCAGTTTATTACTCTTGGCATCGGCAATATTATAATGGTTGATATAAAGGGCATTATCTGTGACGGTGATGAATTTGAAAATCCGTCGCATTATGAAATTGCAAAGGTAACCAACAAGAATAAGATTCGTGGCGGACTCAGTGATGCTATGAAGGGTGCGGACGCATTTATCGGTGTATCAAAACCGGGACTTGTTTCAGAAGATATGGTAAGGAGCATGGCAGAAAAGCCTGTAATTTTTGCAATGGCAAATCCGACACCTGAAATAATGCCTGATGATGCAAAGAAAGCCGGAGCATTTATTATCGGTACAGGAAGAAGCGATTATCCGAACCAGATAAACAATGTTGTTGCTTTCCCGGGGGTATTCAAGGGTGCACTTGCTGTAAGGGCAAAGGATATAAATGAAGATATGAAACTTGCGGCGGCTTATGCTATTGCAGGAAGTGTTGACGAGTCAAAACTGGATGCAGAGAATATTCTTCCTGACCCGTTTGACAGAGAAATCCCGAAGGCAGTTGCAAAGGCAGTTGCAGAAGCTGCAATAAAATCAGGTGTTGCAAGAAAAAAGGAGTATGATTTATAATGAAAATTACATATATACCAAAAGGTGTATGTTCAAGACAGATAAATATTGAAGTTGAGGACGGAGTGGTTCAGGATGTTCAGTACATCGGCGGATGTAACGGAAATCTGAAAGGCATAGGTTCTCTTGTAAAGGGAATGAAAGTTGAGGATGTTATTGAACGTCTTGAAAATATTCACTGCGGAATGAAAAACACATCATGTCCTGACCAGCTTGCACAGGCACTTAAAGAAAATTTTCAGTAAAATAAAGGAGAGAGTTTTAAAACTCTCTCTTTTTTATTTGTATAGTCGGGTTTATTTGCAGAATGTAAGAGTAATCATTGTTCCTTCACCGAGCGTACTGTCGATGTCTATTTTGGCATTATGGAACGCCGCACCGTGTTTTACAATTGAAAGTCCGAGACCTGTTCCGCCCTTTTCTCTTGAATGGCTTTTGTCAACACAATAGAAGCGTTCAAATACTCTGCTCAGGTCTTCAGCAGGAATGCCTATTCCATTATCAGATACAATAAATTTTATACAGTTATTATTGTTGACAACTGTTGCCTTTACATATCCGCCTTCATGATTATATTTTATTGCGTTGTCGCAGAGGTTGTAAATCATCTCATCAAGTATCTGAGGTATTCCGTTTACAATTGCGTGTTCGCCGCCGGCAGTAAATTCAATTTTTTTATCTGCCGCTTTTTTGGAAAGTCTTGAATTGACATCTTTCGTTATAGACAAAAGGTCGACAGGCTCTTTTTCCATTGTATTGTCATTTTCATCAAGCCTTGAAAGATTGATAATATCTTCAATGAGATTGATAAGCCGCTTACCTTCATTGTATATTTTTTCAGCAAATTTTTTGTAGTCTTTCGGGTCAGCCCAGCCGTCTTTCATAATTTCAGCATATCCGGAAATTGTTGTGAGCGGTGTTTTCAGTTCATGTGAAACATTTGCTGAAAATTCACGCCTCATAGCTTCACGTGAAACCTTTTCTGTTACATCAATAAGGAGAAGCACAGCACCTGAAACAGAATCTTTTTCCATTACAGGATTTGCAATAAGCATAAAGTTTTTTCCTTTTAGTTCCATATTGGTTTCAGATGCTTTTCCGTTTACAGCATCTTCAACTGCATTTATAAAAATACTGCTGTGGTTGAGTTCAAGAATGTTTTTACCAAGAACCTCTCCGTAACAGTCGAGGATATTCATTGCACTTTTATTGCATGAAAGAACGGTCTGACCTTTAAGTATTATAAGGCCTTCACTCATGTTTTCAGTCACAGTGTTAAATTCATTCTGTTTGTGTTTAAGTTTCTGAATATATTCGCTGATATCTGTATTCTGTTTTTCAATTCTGTTTAAAAGAGGTTCAAGTTCTTCATATTCAAAATCTGTTGAAGGGTGGTTAAGATCCATTTCGTTTATCGGTTTTACAATCTTTTTTGTCTGTATATGAGAAACTATAAATGCCATAACGATTACAGCACAGGTCATAAATATGAGATAGGGGAGTGTTTTGAAAATATCACTGTAAAGACTGTTTGTTGTATCACTTACACGGAGTATTGTTTCGTCGTCAAGCAGTATTGCATAATAATATGTATTTTCTTTAAGGGTAGCTGAAAGACGTGAGCCTGAACCTGTTCCGCTTTCAATAGCCTCTCTGACTTCCGGACGGTTCAGATGGTTGTCGAGTTCCTTTCCGATATTATCATATATTACATTTCCTGTTTTGTCTATCCATGTGATTCTGCTTGGAGAAACATCTTTAACGGAGTCAAGATACTCAACTCCGTTAAAATTCATGGCTTCAGCCATATATTCAGCTTCATTTTCAATATTGCTTTTAAGTTTGTTGTAATTTCTGTTGTAAAGCAGAGCCGATATCATTATCGCTGTAATGATTACCGATATTGCCGCAATACAGCACATACTAAGAGATATTTTACGTTTCATTGTCAGCTCCAATACGATAGCCTATTCCACGGACGGTTTCAATTATATTTCCGCTTTTGCCAAGCTTTGAACGCAGTGAACGGATATGTACATCAATTGTTCTTGTTTCGCCTGCAAAATCATATCCCCAGATATTTTCAAGCAGTTTATTTCTTGAAAGAACAAGACCTTTGCTTTCAATCAGCATACAAAGCATTTCAAATTCCTTGTAGGTGAGTGTTACTTCCTGTCCGCCGGCTGTAACTTTATGTTTTCCCGGATTTACGACAATATCTCCGGCATGAAATTCATATTCATTAACGTGTTCAGTGGTACGTCTTAAAAGAGCCTTTATTCTCGAAACAAGTTCCAGCATTCCGAATGGTTTGGTTATATAATCATCTGCTCCCGCATCAAGACCGGAAACTTTATCATATTCAGAGCCTTTTGCAGTAAGCATGATTATCGGAGTCTTTTTAGTGTTTGAAGAACGTCTGAGCTTTTTTAATATGCTCATTCCGTCTTCTCCCGGTAGCATTATATCAAGAAGAATGAGTTCAGGTACTACTGTGCTGTCCAGTACTTTATAAAGTTCTTCTGCACATGAGCAGCTGTCGGCTTCAAATCCAGCCATTTTAAGTGTGTAGACAACAAGTTCTCTGATACTGCTGTCATCTTCAACGATATAAATCATAAAGTTTCTCCCTTATAGATACCGGTGATTGAAAATTCCACCCATTCTGCAATATTTGCAGCGTGGTCACCGATTCTTTCAAAATATTTTGCAACCATCAGAAGATCAAGACAATATTCACCGGCTTCCGGATTTTTCTGAATATACTCGATAAGATCTTTCTTTATTTCTATGAAAAGATTATCTATAACATCATCTGATGCTATAACTTTTCCGGCAAGAGTAAGGTCACGTTTAATGAATGAGTCAATGCTGTTTGTAACCATTTTGGCAGCAGCTTTTCCCATTTCGTTTATATGGGTCGATTTTTTCAGCGGATCAATCTGAATGTATTTGATAATCTCAGCAATATCTTCTGCCTGATCGCCGATACGCTCCATATCAGAAATCATTTTCATAGCGGCTGAAACAACACGAAGATCAGACGCAACAGGCTGCTGCTGAAGAATAAGACGCATACAAAGTCCTTCAATGTCACGCTCTTTCTGGTCGATGTCAGATTCAAGCATTGATATATTTTTTATAATATTTTTGTCATTGTCGTTCAGAGCCTTCAGTGAACCTGAAATTGCCTCTTCGCACAAGGAACCCATTTTAATAAGTTCAATATGAAGATTTTCAAGCTGCTTATCAAAAATATTACGCATTTAACCGAACCTCCCTGTAATATAATCCTCTGTTTTTTTCTGTGACGGCATAGAAAACAGTTTTTCTGTGTTGTCATATTCAATTACTTCGCCGAGAAGGAAAAACGCAGTTTTATCAGAAATACGAACGGCCTGCTGCATATTGTGAGTTACAATAATTATAGTATACTCCTTTTTCAGCTCAATTGCAAGGTCTTCTATTTTGGAAGTTGAAATCGGGTCGAGAGCTGATGTAGGTTCGTCCATTAAAAGAACTTCCGGTTCAACTGCAAGTGCTCTTGCAATACAGAGTCTCTGCTGCTGACCGCCTGACATACCAAGTGCACTTTTTTTCAGTCTGTCCTTTACTTCGTCCCAGATAGCCGCATTTCTTAAAGACTTCTCAACTATTTCATCAAGTTTTGCCTTAGAGCGTATTCCATGTGTTCTCGGACCGTAAGCGATGTTGTCATAAATACTCATAGGGAACGGATTTGGTTTCTGAAAAACCATTCCGACTCTTTTTCTGAGTTTGTTTACATCCATTTTATCATATATATCTTCATTGCCAAGCATGATTTTTCCGGTTATACGGCAGCCTTCAACAAGGTCATTCATACGGTTCAATGATTTTAACAATGTTGATTTTCCACAGCCTGAAGGCCCGATAAATGCTGTTATCTCGTGGTCGGGGATAGCAAGATTTATATTTTTCAATGCCTTGAACTGTCCGTAGTACAGATCAAGATTTTCAACTTTAAACTTATCCATGATTTATCCTTTCGATAGTTTTTTGGCAACCAGTCCTGAAAGACCGTTTATAAGAGCTACCATGACCAGTAATATAACTGCTGTAGCGTAACACTGGTCAATGTAAAGACCTTCGCTTGAAAGATTGTACATATGAACGGCAAGTGTTCTTCCTGAATCGCTCCAGAATTTTGCAGCGATTTTAGTACCCGTTCCCGCTGTGAATATCAGTGCGGCAGTTTCACCGGCAATACGTCCCGTTGCAAGGATAATGCCTGAAAGAATTCCGGGTATTGCTGTCGGAACTATTATTCTGAATACTGTTCTGAGCTTTCCTGCACCAAGTCCGAAACTTCCTTCTCTGTAAGAATCAGGAACTGATTTCAGAGCTTCTTCGGTAGTTCTCATGATTAATGGAAGTATCATTATGGCAAGTGTAAGTGCACCGGAAAGAATTGTATATCCAAGATGCATGGTAGTTACAAAAAACAGGAATCCGAAAAGTCCGTATATAATTGATGGTATGCCGGAAAGCGTTTCGGTTGTCATTCTTATTATGCCTACTATCTTGTTTCCTCTTTTTGCATATTCAACAAGATATACAGCGGAGAAGATTCCCAGAGGAACAGCTATAAGGAGTGAAATAAGCGTCATGATGAATGTGTTGATTATTGCCGGGAGCATTGATACATTTTCAGTGTTGTAAGTAGGGGAGAAGAGTGAAGGAGTAAGATTCGGAACACCTTTTACAAGAATGTAAATTACAATAAAGATAAGTGTTACTGCTGTTATTGCCGCACAAAGCATAACAAGTATCATAAGTACAAAGGAAAACGGAGCATTTTTATACTGCTTTAACTTGTCTTTGAAAGTTTCTTTTTTTACAGGATTCATTATTTGCTCCTCCTTTTAAGTAATGAGAATGATATGTTAATGATAAGGATGAATACAAATAATACAACGCCTGTTGCAATAAGAGCTTCACGGTGAAGGTCAGTTGCATAACCCATTTCAATTGCGATGTTTGATGTAAGTGTACGGACACCGTTCAGAATGCCTGAAGGCATAGCCTGCTGGTTTCCGGCAACCATCATTACCGCCATTGTTTCGCCTATCGCACGTCCGATGCCAAGAACAACACCTGCAAATATTCCTGACTTTGCAGCCGGGAGCATTACAGAGAAAATGCTTCTTTCATGTGTTGCACCGAGGGCAAGAGAACCTTCGTAATAGCTGTCAGGAACAGCCATAAGAGCTGATTCCGAAACACCTATAACAGATGGGAGTATCATAATTGCAAGGATTATTGAAGCGGTCAGCATGGAACTTCCTGTAACAGGAACGAGCATTACAAGACCAAAGAAGCCGTAAACTACTGAAGGGATACCGGCAAGGAGGTTTATAGCCGGTTTTAATATTTTATATAACTTTTTAGGACAGAATTTAGCCATGAACACAGCTGTCATAATTCCGATAGGAACACCCATGATTATTGCTCCGGCAGTTACATAAAGACTTCCGAGGATGAATGGCAGGATTCCGTAAATGTTATTGGATGGTCGCCATACTTTTCCGCTTAAAAATTTGAAGATTCCGATTTCCTGCATGGCAGGTATGCCGTTTGCAAAGAGAAATATACATATCATTGCAACGGCTAAAATTGATACACACGCCGCAAGCAGAAAAATTATCTTCATAAAAATTTCAAGAAAATTTTTCATTTATTATCCTTCCCCCGGATCATTTTGCAATGTTTTCCCAGGTTGTTGTTTCTCCGGTGTAGATTGATTTTACCTGTTCGCTTGTAATATCAGTAGTAGGGTTGTCGTTGTTTACTACAATAGCGATACCGTCAAGAGCAATTGCAAGTGATGTAAGACCGGCTGAAGTTTCGCTGTCCTTGAGTTCTCTTGATGCCATACCGATATCACATACACCGTCAGCTGCTGATGTCATACCTGTTGTGGAGTCACTTGTCTGGATTTCGATATCTGCACCAGTATTAACCTTCATATATGCTTCCTTTAATTTTTCCATAACAGGTGATACTGATGAAGAACCTGCAACTACAATTTTTCCTGAAGGCTTTGAACCACTGTATGGCTGTGAATCGTCAACGCTGATATAGCCGTTGTCAGTGATTATCTGCTGACCTTCAGAACTCATGATGTAGTCAACGAAATCCTGTGAAACGTCGCTGAGTGAACCATCTTTGTAAGCAATGTTGAAAGGACGTGCAATTTTGTATGTACCGGCTTTTACGTTTGCAGCTGATGCTTCAACACCGTCAACTTTTAGTGCTTTTACAGTATCATTGAGTGAACCAAGTGAAATGTAGCCGATAGCATACATATTTCCTGAAACTGTTGTCATCATAACAGATGTATTGTTTGTAATCTGAGCACTATCAATTGTTCTGTCTACCTTTTCGCCGTTTGCGTCTTTTTCTTCAATTCCGAAAAGTTCTACAAAAGCGCCTCTTGTACCTGAACCGTCCTCACGGGAAACGATTGTAATATTCTTTTTAGCATCAAAACTTTTTGAACCGCATCCTGTTGCAACGCCTGCAAGCATTGTAAGTGACATAACCACTGCAAGAGTTTTAGAAACAGTCTTTTTCATAATAATCTCCATTCTGCCGTTAAACGGCTTTCCAAAAATTAAGTAGTGTTTTTGTAATCTTTCTTTTGATTACTATGATATTTTATAATAGGAATGTTAAATCCAAAAGCGGTATAATGTAAAATGTATGTAAAACAGATTTTACATTTCATGCAGAATAATGTAAAAAAACAGCCTGATACGTTCTGAAAACGTATCAGGCTTAATAAAGACTTTACAAATTAACTATTGTTCATCTTTTTTATATTCATTTTCCAGCCATTTTATCATTTCATCGAAACCTTCCTGTGTAAGCGGATATTTTTTTTCGGTTTCAATTTCAGCAAGGTCAGAACAAAGTCTGCCGTGCCAGACAAGGACTGTAAGATTTTCTTTGTCAGGAATGATTTTATAATTGAAATTGTTAAGACTTCCTGTAAAGATATTTCCGCACTGATAAAAATAGAAGTTTCTTAAATCAAAAATTTCCGAAGCACTTGTCGTCATCTGATTTTCCTCACTTGTCAAGAGCATCTCTCAGACTCTTTGTGAATCTGCCGACTGTCTCACCGCCGTCATCAGGATTCTGAGCAATAGTGTTGACTACTGCACTTCCTACGATTATGCCGTCGCAGTACTGTCTGAGTTTTTCAGCCTGTTCAGGACCTGAAATACCAAAACCGATAGCACAAGGAACATCAGTATACTTTCTGATTTCCCCTATGAATTCGTTAAAGTCTGTTGAAAATCCGGAACGCATTCCTGTAACACCGGTTGAAGATACACAGTAAACAAAACCTTTTGCCTCTTTAGCTATTTTACCGATTCTTTCATGGGAAACAGGTGTTACAAGGCTTATATTGATAACATTATATTTTTCAGCGTATTCTGCAATTTCATCTTTTTCTTCAAATGGCATATCCGGAACAATAACACCGTCAATGCCTGTTTCAGCACAAAGAGAGAAGAATTTTTCCTTGCCGAAACGGAAAATTGAATTGATATACATCATCATGATAAGCGGAGCATCTGTTTTTTTACGAAGTCTTCTTACCATTTCAAATATACCTTTAAGAGTAGTGCCGGCTGAAAGTGCTCTTTCACTTGCCGCCTGAATTACAGGGCCTTCTGCGATAGGGTCTGAAAACGGAACACCAAGTTCGATAATGTCAGCACCGTTTTCAAGCATTTTCAAAACGGCATTTTCTGTTGTTTCATATCCGCCGTCGCCGCATGAAACATAAGTAATAAGAGCCTTTTTATTTTCACTTTTAAGCTTTGCGAGCCTTTCATCAATCCTGTTCATTTAACTGTACCCCCCTGTATCTTGCAACCTGATAAACGTCCTTGTCGCCCCTGCCTGAGAGATTTATAACAAGGATCTGGTCTTTTGTCATTGTCGGAGCAATTTTAAGTGCGGCTGCAACAGCGTGAGCTGATTCTATTGCCGGAATTATACCTTCTGTTCTTGAAAGATATTCAAAAGCACTTACAGCTTCTTCATCAGATATAGGAATGTATTCTGCTCTTCCTGTTTTATATAGATTTGCATGTTCAGGACCGATTCCCGGATAGTCAAGTCCGGCTGAGATAGAATAAACCTTATCAATCTGTCCTTCATCGTTTTGCAGAAATATTGATTTCATACCGTGGAATATTCCGTCATCGCCATGAGCAACTGTTGCCGCATGGAATTTGGTATCCACGCCTTTTCCGGCTGCTTCTGCACCAACCAGTCTTACTGACTTGTCGCCGATAAAGTCATAGAATGCACCCATGGCGTTTGAACCGCCGCCGACACAGGCTACTATGCAGTCAGGAAGTCTGTTTTCTTTTTTCAGCATCTGTTCTTTTATTTCTTCGCCGATTATCTTCTGAAAATCACGAACCATAGCAGGGTATGGGTGAGGACCCATAACAGAGCCTATTAAATAGTATGTTGTTTCAATGTTGGTTGCCCAGTCTTTCATTGCTTCGTTGATAGCGTCTTTCAGAGTTCCTGTGCCGCTTTTTGCAGGAATTACCTTAGCACCGAGAAGTTCCATTCTGTAAACGTTGAGTGACTGTCTTTCCATGTCAACTTCACCCATGTAGACTTCACATTCCATACCGAAAAGTGCTGCTGCAGTTGCCGTTGCAACACCATGCTGTCCTGCACCTGTTTCAGCGATAATACGTTTCTTGCCCATTTTTTTCGCAAGAAGTATCTGCCCCAGAACATTGTTGATTTTGTGTGAACCTGTATGATTCAGATCCTCACGCTTTATATATATTTTAGGGCCATTCAGTTCGCTAGTCATTTTTTCAGCATAATAAAGCATGGACGGACGTCCTGCATAATCCCTGTAAAGTGCTTTCAGTTCCTCACAGAATTCCTTGTCGTTCTTGTAATGTTCATAGGCTTCTTCAAGTTCGCTTACGGCATGCATTACAGTTTCCGGAACATATTGTCCGCCGTAAATGCCGTATCTTCCTTTTTTATTCAACATGACCACTCCTTATAAGATTCATAATATATTTTATTTTTTCCCTGTCTTTTACACCATCGGTTTCAACACCGCTTGAAATGTCAATTCCATAAGAATCAACAGATGTCACAGCATCTGAAATATTATCAGCATTTATTCCGCCGGCAAGGAAAAAAGGTGTTTTTATTTTTACGGAATTTATGATGCTCCAGTCAGCAGTTTTGCCAAGTCCGCCATAGCCAGAACTTGAAAAACTATCCAGAACAAGCTTGTCTGCACCGCATATATCAGCTTTTAAAATGTCATCAGATGTTCTGACTCTTACAGCCCGCCATATTTCACAGTCTGTTGCCGCCCGGAGTTTATCAATGTATTCCTGAGATTCATCTCCGTGTAGCTGAACTGCATCAAGCTTATCTGCATAATTTTTCAGAATACTCTCAATTGGTTCATTTACGAACACACCAACAGTTTTTATGCCTGCATCAAGATTGCTTTTCAGCTTTAGAAATGTACTATAATTTACAGTGCGTCTGAAACCTTCCGAGAGAATAAATCCCGCATAATCAGGACTAAATTCATTCATATATCCGATATCTTCAATACGCCTTGTACCGCAGAGTTTTACCTTCATAGACCTTCCCTCAGCATCTTCATTGTATCGGCAATGTTTCCGCTTCGCATAAGAGTTTCACCGATAAGTACAGCATCTGCACCGCTTTCACGAACTTTTTTCATATCTTCATGGGAAGCTATTCCGCTTTCAGAAACCAGTACACATTCGTCCGGAACGTAACGGCTGAGTTTTGCAGTATTGTCAAGGCTCACTTCAAAGGTTTTTAGGTTTCTGTTATTGATACCTATTATTTTCGGCGAACACTTTAATATAGAGTCAAGTTCTTCTTTGTTATGTGCTTCAAAAAGGCAGTTCATTCCAAGATTTTCAGCGGTATTTTTGAAACGCAGCATAGTGTCTGTATCAAGTATAGCCGCAATCAGCAAAACAGCATCAGCACCAATAACCCTCGCTTCATATATCTGATATTCATCAATGATAAAATCTTTCCTGAGTATCGGTATACTTACATTTTTTCTTATACTGGCAAGATACTCATTATTGCCCTGAAAGTAATGTTCCTCAGTAAGACAGGAAATAGCATCTGCACCGGCTTTTTCATATGCAATTGCAGTTTCGACAGGGTGAAAATCCTCTTTTATAACAGATTTTGAAGGAGAAGCCTTTTTTACTTCAGAAATCACAGAAAGATTGCCGCCTTTAAGTGCCGCATAAAAATCCTTACATGGATTTTCAGCATTCACCGCAAGTTCTCTGATTTTTTCAAATGAATGTTTCTGCTTTTCTCTTTCAAGCTGTTTTTTTCTCTTTTCAACTATATCGTCAAGAATCATATTAAATCTCCGTCAAATATTGTTTGATTTTTCAATAAGCTGGTTAAGTTTTGCTTCAGCCCAGCCGCCGTCAATGCTTGCCTTTGCAAGGTCAATACCGCTTTTTATGCTGTCAGCCTTGCCGCAGATATAAAGAGCACAGCCGGCATTAAGAAGAACTATATCACGTTTTGCGTCTGTTATTTTTCCCTGAAGTATTCCCAGAGTTATTTTTGCGTTTTCTTCAGCAGTTCCGCCGACAATATCTTCTTTAGACGCTTTTTTGAATCCGTAATCTTCCGGATTGATTTCATAGAATGACATCTGACCGTCCTTTATTTCACAAACAGAGGTATTGTCAGAAATGGAAATTTCATCAAGTTTGTCATTACCGTAAACAAGCATTGCTCTTTTAATTCCAAGGTTTATAAGAACCTCTGCCATAGGCTTTAAAAGTTCCTTTTCATATACGCCAAGGAGAATATAATCTGTGTTTGCAGGATTTGCCAGAGGGCCAAGAATATTGAATACTGTTCTGATTCCTGTTTCACGTCTTGCAGGAGCCACAAATCTCATTGAACCATGGTAGCTTTGTGCAAACAGAAAAGATATGCCTATTGAATCTATCATTTCCTTTGCCTGTTCCGGAGAAGAAGAAATTTTAACTCCAAGCTTTTCAAGAACATCAGCTGCACCGCTCTTGCTTGAAACACTTCTGTTTCCATGCTTTGCAACCTTTGCACCACAACCGGCAATAACAAATGAAGAAGTTGTGGAAATATTGAATGTGTTTGCAAGGTCACCGCCTGTTCCGACAATGTCTATTGCGTCTTTGCAGCCTTTTACGGTATTTGCCTTTTCTCTCATGATTTGTGCAAAACCTGTTATTTCATCAATTGTTTCTCCCTTTATTCTCAGAGCGGTCAGGAGAGAAGAAATCTGTGCATCTGTTGCGTTTCCGCTCATGATTACGTCCATAGCCTGCATAGCTTCTTCTTTTGTAAGACTGTTTCCGTCAACAACCTTTGCAATAAACGGCTTTAAAAGTGTCTTTGGGGCTTCCGGAGCATTTGTTTTAACATCATTCATTTTAATACCTTCTATCTTTGACAAAAAGTTTTTTATCATTACTTTTCCGTAATTTGTAAGAACTGATTCCGGGTGGAACTGAAGTCCGTATGTCGGGTGTTCTCTGTGTTCAACCGCCATTATCTGACCAGCCGAATCTGTTCCTATAACCTTGAGGCATTCCGGAAGTGAAGCTTCATCGGCTATCAGCGAGTGGTATCTTGCACATACAACAGAATCAGGCAGTCCCTTGAATATATCAGATGAATTATCAATTCTTATAGTGCTTGATTTTCCGTGCATAAGTTCTTTCGCAGGAACAATTTTTCCGCCAAAAGCTTCGCATATGGACTGATGTCCGAGACAGATACCGAGTATCGGAATTCTGCCGCTGAAATGTTTTATGGCTTCGATTGAAATTCCGGCGTCTTTCGGATAGCCCGGACCAGGCGAAATTATAATAGCCTGCGGATTCAGCTTTTCGATTTCATCAATTGTGATTTCATCATTTCGTGCAACTTTTATATCAGAATACTGCTCTCCGAAAAACTGATAAAGATTATAGGTGAATGAATCATAATTATCAATTAAAAGTATCATAAAGCCGTTGCCTCCTCAATTGCATTTATCATAGCTTTTGCTTTATTCTGGGTTTCACGGAATTCCTTTTCAGGAACGGAGTCATGGACGATTCCTGCACCAGCCTGAATATAGGCTTTGTTGTTCTTGAATAAAACAGTTCTGATAGCGATACAGGTATCAATATTTCCGTCAAAACCGATATATCCGACTGTTCCGCCGTAAAGACCACGTCTTTTGTTTTCGAGTTCATCAATTATTTCCATTGCACGGACTTTCGGAGCACCCGAAAGTGTTCCGGCAGGAAGAACAGACATAAGAGCATCAAGAGCATTTTTTCCGTCTTGTAATTCACCTTTTACATCTGAAACAAGGTGCATTACTTTTGAATATCTTTCAACCTTCATGTAACTTGTAACTTCAACAGTACCGAATTTTGAAACCTTGCCTACGTCATTTCTGCCAAGGTCAACAAGCATTGTATGTTCGGCACATTCCTTCGGATCGGATATGAGTGATTTCTCAAGTGCAATATCCTCTTCTTCGGTGACACCTCTCGGAACAGTTCCTGCAATAGGCTTTGTCTTTACAATTCCGTCTGTTACATTTACCAGCATTTCCGGTGATGCACCTGCAATATTGTAATCCTTGTTTTTGAAATAATAAAGATAAGGTGAAGGATTCGTTGCTCTGAGCATTCTGTAAACGTTAAAGCTTTCCGGAGGATTGTCAACTTCAAATCTCTGTGAAAGAACAATCTGGAAGATATCACCGTCAACTATATGCTGTTTGGCAATCTCAACATTTTTAATGAATTCATCATGCTTTACATTTGAATTTACAGTTATTTCAGAAACCTTGCCGACAGGTCTTGGTCTTTCAAAATAAGAGGTTATCTTGTCAATTATTTTGTTCATTCTTTCCTGTGCTGCTTTGTACTGTTCTTTCAGGTCCTTGTTGTTGTATATATTTATAATTATGATTATCTTGCTGCTTAGATGGTCATAAGCCACGATTTCATCATAAAGGAACAGGTGACAATCAGGCATCTGTGTATCATCTTCCGGAACATGAACAAGCTTCTTTTCAGTATATCTTACAGTATCATAACCGAAATATCCTGCAAAGCCTCCTGTAAAATTAGGCATATGCTTTATCTTCGGGGCTTTGTAGTGACTGAGAATATTCTGAAGATATTCAACAGGGTTTGTGATTTTTTCTTCTGTGGTTTTACCGTCCTTTGTACAGTAAGCCACACCCTTGTTTATCTTTACTTCTACCTTTGGATTGATACCGATAAATGAATAGCGTCCCCACTGATTTCCGTTGTTTACAGTTTCAAGGATAAAAGCATTTTCCTCATCTCTTTTAAGTGCCTTGAAAATGTGAATAGGAGTGAAAGAGTCTGACAGAATTTCACAGGTAACAGGGAAAACGTCATATTCACTGTATTTCTTTTTTGCTTCTTCAATAGTCGGATAAATCATAAATATTTCTCCTTTTGAAATTAAGTTTCATTTGCAAAAAGGCAATAAAAAAAGCCCATCATCCACAAAAAGGGACGATAGACATCGTGGTGCCACCCAAATTCAAGAATAATAAAATATTCTCCTCTTTCAGATACTTTTGCTGAAAAGCTTTCATATCCTATCCCTGTAACGTGGGAAAAACGGCGACAGCTACTTGAAATCGTTCACTATGCTTCTCACAAATCCATTCATCTTACAGCGTCTGTACCGGAATCACACCATTTTCCGGCTCTCTGAAACATCGTTTTGCAGATTACTTACTTTTGCTCATCGAATTTAAAAATATTATGCTTATATTATATGACCTGTTTTTAAATTTGTCAAGTGTTTTTGAAAAATAAATTTTTTTAATTTTTGCCGGCTTTTGCTTTTTTCAGAAGTACTGTTACAATAATTACTGCCAGCATTCCGCAGAGCGAGCCGGAAAAGTCAATACATACATCACGCAGTTCGCAGCTTCTGCCGGGAACGAAGTACTGGTGAAGTTCATCGCTTGAAGCGTAAGCAAGACATATCAGCGGAGCAGCTATGTAGCAGAACCTGAACTTTGAAATCCGGACCGCTGTAAAAGTCAGAATTCCCAAAACACCGTAAACGGAAAAATGTGCGGCTTTGCGGACGGCAAACTGACATTTGCTGAGGAGCAGAGTCTGGTCAGTATTGTTCAGTGAATCAAAATTACTGTTTACAAGCCTGGCAAGAAACCGTGCAAAAGTTCCGCTTGTATCGGAAGACTGTGAAGCATCTTGTGCAGAAAAGCAGAAAATCAATATCATCCATAAAGCAACCGCAGACCATGCAATGAATATTTTATACCTGTTCAGAAAATTTTTCATTATAAAACTCCATAAATAAAAAATGTCTTGTGACTATAAGACAGATGAAAAGTAAACGGTTGTGCCTAAAGAAAAATCGCTCCAAAAAATGTGAAGCGATTTGTCCTCCGGGGTCACTCGGTGGTGCGCCTGAATGGAATCGAACCATCGCACATGGCGTCGGAGGCCACTGCTCTATCCGCTGAGCTACAGGCGCATAAAATAAAATCATATACTAAAATTATACCAAATTCTATTGAATTTTGCAAGTGTTTATGCTATAATATTAAAGAATTTTTTTGATTTTTTAATTTCAGACATCGAAACAGCATATAATTTATAAAAAGAAAGAAACAAAAGGGAGAGAGATTTTTGAGCAGTTACGTTTATATTCTGGTTTGTCAGACCGGAACAAATATTGCCAGAATGCTGAAAATTTTTACCAGAAAGCCTTATAATCATGTATCGGTTTCATCTGATATACGGCTTGAGGAAATGTACAGCTTCTGCCGCAATAATCCCACAAGGCCGCTTCCGGCAACATTCAACAGGGAAGTTGTCGGAAAGGGAACACTCGGACAGTATAGTTACATACCATGTGAAATATACAGGATTCCTGTAACACAGAAGCAGAAGGAACTTTTTAATAACAATCTGGAATATTTCAAAAATAATCGTGAATATTTTTCTTATAATTGTCTTGGACTCGGACTGATTTTTTTGCATATTGCCTTCAGAAGAAAGAACAAGTTCGTTTGTTCACAGTTTGTTGCGTATATCATGGAAAAGTCCGGAATCAGGCTTGACATTCCGAAGCCTTCATGCCTTTACACGCCGGAGGACTTCAGACATATTGATTCAGCTGAACTTGTTTATACCGGAAATCTTAATACATTTCACAGCATAGTGAATAATTACCACCCTATCAGTCTTTCTGGGAAAGGCTGTTATATAGCATGATAAGCTCTGTCGATGTACGGACCTTGTCCGGCATAAGAATGTACAGCAGAATACCTGCTGTATTTTCGGCAGTTTTGTTTTTGTCAATGCTGAAATTTTTGTTCAATATTTTTATTTCTGTTTTATCTTCACTTTTCTGAACTTCAGCCATTGCAAGATGCTCATTGCTGAAAATATTGTGCGAATTCATATATGCTTTCATAAAGCCCCATATGAAACCGTTTATCATTATATAAATGAAAACGGACAGTATGGCGGCTCTTTTTAATTTCTTTTTTCTTTCCATTATTTCTCCTCAGATATACTTATAAGTGACTTTGCAATTGATTTTCCAAGCAGTTCACCAGTATATTTTACCTGCTCCAGTGTATTTCCATGCGTTCCGACTTCTATAAGCAGACTTCCTGTTGTCAGATCCTGATTATATTTCCGGTAGTCAAACAATATCGGACGGGCAAGTCCCTGATAATCAGAAGAAATCTGCTGCTGCAAAAGAGATGCAAATCTGAAATTCTTCATATAATCAGGCATATCCATAGTTCCGTCATCACAGCCGGATATTATCATTATCGGAGCAGCGTCCTTTCCGTTAATTTCAACAGTCGGCTGCATTATGCTTTCGTTTGTTCCGATTGCATCTCTATGTATATCAAGCACAACTTTTATTGACGGGTTATCTCTGAGGATTTTTTTGATGGTTTCAGCACTTCTTTCATAAGAACCATTGTAAGAAGGATAATCGTGTATTGTCGTGTCGTGAATGACGGATATTCCCGCATTCTCTATTTGTTTTGTTATTTCATTTCCTATCATGACTACATTTTTTGATGATTCTGTTGTACGGTAATTAAATGATGAATCAAAATTTTCACGTTCAAATGGTTCAAAACTTTCAGTTGTATGGGTATGCATTATAAGAACCTGCGGTTTGTCATTGAGTTCAATCTGAAAATCAGGAAGATTCTTACTTTCTTCAAGCAATGCGGCGTTTGAAATATCTGTTTCATTTCTTACCTGTCCGCCGCCTTCCAGCCCGATGTATTTTTCTCCGCTGTATCGTTCAAAAGTATATTTGTAAACGCTTCCATCACCTGTATTCCATTTTGACGGATATGGCTTTGGCCCGATTTCACCGCTGGCATCAACTGCGGAATCTTCATTCATTTCTTCTTCGCTCCAGCCGTATCCGCTGGATATTATATCTTCTTCGCCAAGTATACTCTGAAAATTAAAATCATTTTCACCTGTGTAATTATCCGGTTCATTTTCAAATGTTATTTTTATTTCTCCGAGTCTTCCGGCAGCTGCCGCTATTCCCGGAAGTGATTTATATCCGGCAGCTGTTATACAGACAGCCGCAGCTGAAAGAATCAGAATCCTTTTAGAACTGCGGCGGTGTCTTCTTCGTCTTCGCATTTAACCTCCCGCCTTTACTGTGTTTTCCATAATATTATATTCATTTTATGGAAATTTATGCTGAATATTTTCCATGATGTTTTCATATTCATTTAACAGTAGATTTTATTTATTTCGGGAGAGGAATATGTACAGATGCTGTAATATGAAAAAACTTGTAAAAATAATTGTATGTGATGTTGCTGTAATAATTGCAGCGATAGTTATAACCATTGCCGGAAAGGGAAAATGGAGAGCTTTCAATGAACAAAGCGATGAAGCCGTATTTGTTCCGATTATAATGTATCACAGTGTAAAGGAACATACAGTCTATGACGGTGATTATGCTGTGTCACCTGAAACTGTTGAAAATGACCTGAAATATCTTAAAGACAGCGGATATACATCTATATTTGTAAGTGATATTGCAGATTATGTTTATTATAATAAACCATTGCCTGAAAAACCTGTTGTGATAACTGCTGATGACGGCTTTTACAACAATTATTCTGATCTGCTTCCGATTCTTGAAAAGTATGATATGAAAGCGACAGTATCGGTTGTAGGGTATTTCAGTGAATATATTGCAGAAAAAGATCCGCATATTCCGGAATATTCTTATCTTACATGGAATGATATAAAGGAAATGTACAGCAGCGGACGGATAGAATTCGCAAACCATACATATAATATGCATTCATGCAAGGAACGGAAAGGGTGTGCAAGATTAAGCGGTGAAAGCGAAGAAGACTATGCTGACGTTTTATGTGATGATATCGGGCTTATGCAGACGCTTATGAAACTGAACACCGGTATTGTTCCGTGTGTGTTTACATATCCCTATGGTCAGATTTCTGATGAGAGTATTCCTCTCATAAAAGAAATGGGCTTTTCAGCAGCCCTTAACTGCTGCGAAAAGCCCAATTATATAACTCATGATCCGGATTGCCTTTTTACGCTTAACAGGTATAACCGTCCGGATAATATTTCAACAGAGGAATTTATGGAAAAACTCCTGAGGCACTAAGCCTTCTGTTTAAGTTCTTTAAAGTATGCATTAGTTTCTTTGGCAACAACACCGCTGAGTGCAAGCAAAGCAATTATGTTCGGGAGAGCCATAAGTCCGTTGAAGATATCTGCAATAGTCCATACAGCAGAAACTGTCATGTACGGACCGATAAATACGGCAAAGATGTAAAGGAAGCGATAAACTTTAACTATTGTCATGTTTCTGCCTGTGAGGTATTCAAGACAGCGTTCACCGTAATAGTTCCAGCCGAGGATTGTAGTAAAGGCAAAAAATACAAGACACGCCATGAGAATGAACGAGCATACTTCAGCCGGAAGGAAATTAAGTCCCTTCTGATATGTGTCGATAGTTACTTCAACACCTTCAAGGGAAGTGTCTTTCCATGAACCCATCATAATGATGCTGAGACCTGTCATAGTACAGATTACAATAGTATCTATGAATGTACCTGTCATTGATACAAGTCCCTGACGTACTGTGTCATTTGTTTTTGCGGCAGAAGCGGCTATCGGAGCTGAACCAAGACCGGCTTCATTTGAGAAGATACCTCTTGCAACACCTTTCTGGATTGCTATTGCCATTGAAGCACCTATACCGCCTGCGGCAGCCCTGAAGCCGAATGCAGACTGTACTATCTCAACAACAGCAGACGGGATTTTCCTGCAGTTGAACAGGATAAGCACAAGGCATGCAACAATGTAGACAACAGCCATAAAAGGTACAACAACCTGTGAAACTGAGGATATTCTCTGAAGTCCGCCGATTATAACAAGTGCTACAAAAATGGTAAGAACGATTCCGGTTATGATTACTGCGATTGAATAGTCATTTCCGAGAATGGAAACTGTATGTGCCTTGTCAGGGTCGAAGAATCTCTGAACAGCAGATGAAATACCGTTTACCTGTGAAAATGTTCCGATACCGAAAAGTCCTACACAGGCACCGAAGAAGGCGAATATCTTTGCAAGCCATTTCCATTTTGTACCCATACCGTTTTCTATGTAATAGAACGGGCCGCCGAGAACGTGCCCATTGCTGTCAACAGTTCTGTATTTTATGGCAAGAAATCCTTCTGTATATTTTGTGGCCATTCCGAAAAGAGCCGCTACCCACATCCAGAACAATGCTCCCGGACCGCCTGACAAAACGCCGACAGCTGTCGCAACGCCGACGATATTTCCTGTTCCTATTGTTGCTGAAAGGGAAGTGCATAAAGCACCGAAGCTTGAAACTTCGCCTTTTCCGCCTTCTTCATTGAGCACCATGAATTTCAGCGCTTTCGGAAGATGTCTTATCTGAATACCCTTTAAGCGTATTGTAAGATAAATACCGGTTGCCATTATAAGGACAATAAGCGGAACTCCCCAAACGGCATCGTCAATTGTCTGTAATATTTTTCCTATAAGTTTTTCTGCTTCATTCAATTTGATTTCTCCTATCGGTTATTATTTTTCATCTGAGCGTGTTCTTTTTTCAGCTCGTCAATTAGTTTATAAAGCTCCCAGCTCTGGTTGTGCTGAGTTACAATACATTTGAGAGGAATTGCAGTATTGTATTTTCGCAAAAGTGTCAAAAGTCTGTCCATGCTTTTATTGTTGAATCCTGAAAGAATAAGCACTTCGTCTGACGGCGGATTTTCAACAACTGCATCATTTTTTTCAAATCCGCTGAATCCGGCAAGATATCCGACTTTGTCAGCGGCAGATTCCATTCCGGTAAATTTAATTTCAGAGCCGGAAAGGGATGCAATTGTTTTAAGATTTTCAATATTGTCATCTGATATCATGTAGCCGATTATCAGTGATTTTTCCGGCAGCTTTATTCTTGATTTCATTGACTGCTCCTTTCATCAGTTACTGTTTGCAAATTCTGTTGCGGATTCTGCATATGCAGCGAGAGCAAGACATATATTCTTTGCGGAATTTATCCTGTTGTCAGCAGAGTTTGAAACGGCACAGATATATTTGAATATATTATATCCGATTGTATCGCTTAAAGCATTCCCGTCCTTGTCAACAATTGTAAGTTTAAAATTGTCCGTAAGATTTTCGGCACAAATGTCAGCTATGGAGGCTGAAAAATATTCGCCGTCATTTTGCATAGGTATTATCTGCGTCTGATTGGCTGAAGCATTTTCAGCTTTAAGATATATATCCGAAAGTGTGGAAGCTGCACGGATAGTCATTGAAACTTTTGAATTCAAAGTCAGATATGAGGATTTTATAAATGCCTGCGGTGAATCTGATTTACTGTTGTATTCTGAAAGGTCAGGATTCTGAACAGGTGGTATATCTGTATACTTGTCAGAAAATTTTTCCATGACAGTCTGTTTAAATGAATCATCGTTGTTAAAATATATCTGCGATTCATAGCCATATCTGAGAATGTCAAGAACAAGCTTTTTACAGTTTTTACTGTATGTTCCTTTTGTGTCATTTACAATTGCGTCTGCATAGTCAATAACTGAAAAGCTGTCCGGAGCGGAAGTATACGCAAATGAATTGTCCTTTTCAGCGGATAACTGCACATAAATTGTTTTGCCCATTTCCGTTATATTTCCGGGAACTAACGCTGTAAGTTTGCTGCTGTCAGATATTTCACAGTCTGCTGATAAATCGGTTGTGTCATTTCCGACAGAATAATTTAACTTGAAGCTGCATTTGAAAAGTTCAGGGTCATTTATCTGATAATGAAATCTGGTATCAACAGATTCTGTAAGAACAAGATTTGCACCGGTGCAGGAAATTCGTCTTATACCGCAGCTCGTACAGCTGTCATTATCAAACAAATGGTGAACCATATCATAATTTGAGTAATAAACTTCGTCACTGCCGCATACAGATGTCTTATAAACAGAAGGATAACGTTCGGACGGTACCGGAAGTGAACAGCCGTCTGAATTATCTATATTCTGGTGCCATATGGCGTTCTGCTGATTTTCGTTTAAAAGCGAACAGACTTCACCGCTGTAAAATGCACTTTTCGGCATAGATTTGATTTTTGATGTGGATTCAGCAGGAATATCATCATTATAGAAACACTTTTTTATTGTGCCAATATTCTCACCTGCTATCGGCATTATATTGTTAAAATTATCTGTGAGAAAAGCACTGCATCGCTTAATTGATGCGTTATTATCATTATAGCCGGAAATTCCACCGCATGGCAGACCGGATGAGTTGTTTATTATTCCGGTAAAAAGACAGTTTTCAATAGTTCCGGTGTTGAGTCCGGTGATTCCGCCGGTTGTTGCGTATTCGCTTGTTATTGTTCCTTCAAGATAAAGATTTTTAATTGTACCGCTGTTATTTGCAAAAAATCCCGTATATGAAACAGACGGATCATTATTATAAATGTAAAGACCTGTTATCTTATATCCGTTTCCATCAAAAGTTCCTGAGTAGCTTTTGTCTGCTGTCCCTATGGGAGTCCAGCTTCCGGATTGTGCAGAACATACAGAGGACAGGTCTATATCAGCAGTAAGTTTTGCACTGGCATCTGTGTGTTCAGAGTTTATATATTCTGAAAACCATTTCAGTTCATCAGCACTGGAAATCAGCCATACGTCATTTTCATTTTGCGGTGTATCTGCTTTTGCATTAAATGATAATTTGTAAGTGAAAAAAATAATCGGTATCATCATGAGTAAAGGCAGAATTTTTTTAGCAGTTGATTTCATTTTATTTCACCTTTATATTGATTTTTTGTCGGTAAAAATCGACATAATATTCATAATTATAACATACAAACCGGACTTTTTCAACAATAATACTTAAATTAAAAATATTTTCTGTAAAAGTAAAACTGAAAGTATAAAAAATAATTGGAAAATGTGATATAAATATTAAAAATATTAGAAAATAGCTTGCAAATTCTGTAAATATAGTGTATAATATAAATAAAATGGTTTGTGCGATGTTAAAGTTTTTTGATTAACACGTCAACTCCGTTTTTAATGCGTATTTCAATTCCTTAAAATTTGTAATACGCAAGTATTGGGATCACCTACCAATATCAGAAAATTATAAGTGCTTGAAAGACAAGCAGAAAGGAAAATGTGATGAAGAAAGGCAAGATACTTTCAGCTTTTACATCATTAGCTATTGCAGGTACAATGCTGGCAAGTGCACTTCCGTTTACAGCATCTGCCGCAACAACTGTACAGACAGATCTTCAGCTGTCAATGACATCTGATAAGACATCGTATACACTCGATGAGATCAAAGCCGGTGCAACTGCAAGAGTATATGTAAAGGCTGACGGCAATTTTGAAGCGGACAATATTACTTCACTTGGAGCAAGATTCAAGAGCAGTAATTGGGACGTAAGAGCAAAAAATCTGGAAATTGGCTATCATAATCAGATTGCTAACAATAAGGGGGATGGCTTCAGCAGTTTTTATTCAGTAGCTACATTCGGTGAATGGACAAAGGATTTTCCGATTGATCAGGATAAGTATGATAAAACAAACGGAAAAAAATCTTCAGCTATTTCATATGCTGTTAAAGCAAAAACAGCTATAACAGATACAAATATGCCTTCTATCCAGATTATTTCCAATAAGAATATCGGTTACTTTAAAAAAGGAACAGGTTCATCAATTGCTGAATTTGATGTAGAATTTCCTACAGATCTTGAAGCAGGTACATATTCAATTGATTTTGCTGATGTACAGCTTCCTGTTTGTATTGATGATTACGGTCATCTCGGTGATGGTATTGTTAAATCTACAAAGGGCATTACATTTACAATTGGCGATGGTCAGTCTGCAACAACAGCTACTACGAAGGCGACAACTGCCACAACAAAAGCAACAGCTGCTACAACAAAGGCAACATCAGTAAGCAGTGGTACAGGCATAGTACTTGACAGAGATTATACAGGTACAATTAAGCTGAGTGCTGAAAAGGTATCAGCAAAGGCTGGTGCAAGCAAGGTTGCGGTTAAAATCTATGCTGATACAAATGGTTTTACAATTGAGAATCTGACATTCATGATTAAATACGATTCATCAAAACTCAAACTTAATTCTGATACACCATTTGAAGAAGGATATGGAATTGATCCTGGTTCAATAACATTTGAGCCGAAGACAAATGTATATCTGTTCCTTATCAATGGTGATACAGTTGCAGAAAATGATCCGAGTGAACCAATTGGCACACTTTATTTTGATGTGGCATCAGATGCAACAGGTGAACTTCCAGTTGAAATTGTACCTGGACAGGGACTTGCAAAGATTGAGTGTCTCCAGCATTCAGAATCAAAGAACGGACTTAAGAAGCTTTATCTTGATCCGGTTGTAACAAATGGTGCAGTTGTTATTGACAATGCATCTACAACAAAGCTTACATCAAACACAAAGCCAACAACTGCTAAAACAACTGTAAAGTCTACATCATCAACATCAGGTACAGGCATAGTACTTGACAGAGATTATACAGGTACAATCAAGCTGAGTGCTGAAAAGGTATCAGCAAAGGCTGGTGCAAGCAAGGTTGCAGTAAACATTTATGCTGATACAAATGGTTTCACAATTGAGAATCTGACATTCATGATTAAATACGATTCATCAAAGCTCAAGCTTAATGCAAGTACACCATTTAAAGAAGGATATGGACTTGATCCTGGTTCAATAACATTTGAGCCAAAGACAAATGTATATCTGTTCCTTATCAATGGTGATACAGTTGCAGAAAATGATC
>OLWA01001481.1_pt1 | contig 24222 bp, 19 predicted proteins | sample 1673251 | NCBI WGS metagenome assembly OLWA01 (sample SAMEA3178937, study PRJEB25190) | human gut metagenome | biome: human gut; feature: human-associated habitat; material: faeces | place: Austria | collected 2013 | reverse complement strand
AGGTCCACAAGTTGGAGTTGAGAATACGCAACCAGCTTCAACGAAAATCTGAGCAAGACCTTCTTCAACACATTGTAACCAAACTTTCTGAGTACCTGGAAGAATAATAGCTCTGATGTTAGGATTAATCTTCTTACCCTTTAATACCTGAGCAGCAATTCTCATATCGCTAATTCTACCATTTGTACATGAACCAATAACAACCTGGTCCATTTCAAGACCCTTAGCTTCATCAACTGTCTTAGTATTTTCTGGAAGATGAGGGAATGCAATAGTTGGTCTTAACTTAGAAAGGTCAATTTCATAAACTGCATCGTATTCAGCATCTTCATCAGCTTCAAACTTAGTCCATTCCTTGTTAGAATGTTCCTTAACATATTCAATAGTCTTATCGTCAACAGGGAAGATACCGTTCTTACCACCTGCTTCAATAGCCATATTTGCAATAGTAAATCTATCGTCCATTGTAAGGTACTGTAAGCCGTCACCAGCAAATTCCATAGACTTGTATAATGCACCGTCTACACCAATCATACCAATAATGTGAAGAATAATATCCTTACCACTTACCCACTTATTTAACTTTCCTGTAAGATTAAACTTGATAGCTGAAGGTACTTTAAACCATGCCTTGCCTGTTGCCATACCTGCTGCCATATCTGTAGAACCAACACCTGTAGAAAATGCTCCAAGTGCTCCATATGTACATGTATGTGAATCAGCGCCTATGATAACATCACCTGCTACTGTAAGTCCCTGCTCTGGTAAAAGTGCATGCTCAATACCCATCTGGCCTACTTCAAAGTAATTAGTAATATCATGCTTTGCTGCAAATTCCCTCACGCACTTACAGTGCTCTGCTGATTTAATATCCTTATTAGGAACAAAATGGTCTGGCACAAGTGCTATCTTATCCTTATCAAATACTGTCTTAACAGTCATCTTATCCATCTCATGGATAGCAACTGGAGATGTGATATCATTACCAAGGACAAGGTCTAAGTCTGCCTCAATCAACTGTCCTGCTTTAACTTCAGAAAGACCTGCATGTGCTGCAAGAATTTTCTGTGTCATAGTCATTCCCATTATATTATAAATCCTCCTTTATCCGCGAAGTATATATTTATGGTGTTATGTTTAAAAGTATTGCCTTTCAGACTCGGACAACTTTTTGGCACTGACACCATACTTATATATTTAATGCTTAATCTCATTTATTTTACAGTATATTTATACATATTGCAAGCTGGCATCACATACTACAGCTGTATTTGCCGTAATATATTACCATCTATACAAGTGAATACTTAAATGTTATATTGCCCTTTTCCACCGATACATCCGCATATGCACCACTTATAACCGGCATAGATGGTGGAAGGTGTCCTATATCGGCATCCATAATGACAGGAACATTGTGTCTGCCTGCAATTCCAAGTACTGCGCCATACTGGTCAAGCCCAATCATTTCCTGACCGAATACATAAGGTCTTCCTATGACAAATGCTTTGACATACTTAAACCAGCCAGCCTTTTCCATCTGCCACATAGCTCTTCTTATTGCAAATACATTGAGGTCGCAGCTTTCCAGAAACCAGATAATTCCGTCATTCTTATATTTTTCATTAAACTCATCAACATAGTCAAACTCTGTGCCAAGAAAATTAACAAGGCAGTCCATACAGCCTCCGACAACTCTTCCGCTTACATGTATGCCTGTACTTTCATCCATATCAGCTGCAGGAGTTACACACTCTTTATCACCAACAAAGCATTTTAAAATCTTATTTTCTGTGAGATTATATTCTGGTGTAGGATTATCTTCACATTTTAAGGACTCCTTCTCCCACATATCATAGCCGCTCACTGTAAGCTTCTTTCCCATAAGAACATCCAGCGCATCTTTATGTGAGCTGTGAAGTGCATCTGCGCCAAATGCTGCTGCACATGGACCATATATGCTTGCTGTGTCCGCTATGGTATTAAGAAGAAATGTAAAGTTAGTGTTATCAGAATAACCCATAAACCACTTTGGCTTTGCCGCCTTTACCTTATTCCAGTCAACATACTCAAGTATCTCACACATAAGCTCCCCACCTCCGCACGATATAAGAATATCATTGCTGTCAGAGGCATACATATCAGTGAGTTCTTTGCCACACAACTGTGGTGTATTGCTTATTCCTATGCCCTGTGCCTCATATACATTAGGACCGTTTTCTATATTAAGCCCCATATTTTTTAACCTATCCTGTGCCTTTTTAAAGCCTGTAATATAAGGCTCCGTTGCACACCCAAACGAAGGTGCAACGAAGCCTACTGTACCGCCCTGCACAAGAAAATCCGGATATCTCATATTTATCTTCCTTTCTTTGCGCTTATATTATATATGCTTATGCATACTTTTTTAACTTTCCTATGGCATTAGTTCCTATAACTACATCGCAGTTCTCCTTAACCCACAGAACTCTCGCTTCCTTATCTGAATCCATTCTGCCATATTCACTTATAACATTACATATAGTTACATATCTGTCCTTAGAACATCTGCCCTTTTCAAGCACAAGATAATATGTTCCATTCTTCTTATAAAGGCTGTTGGCCACTCCCCATATCTTAGGGCATACCGCACACATATCCTCAAAGTCATCGAAGCTTTCAAATATGTATACAGCGAAGCCTACTGTCACAACCTTGCTTATATGCTTTCCATTGTTCTTATAAAGGTCATTCGGATTAATAGAGCTTCCTGCATTATCCGAATTCTTCATCTCCTCAAATATGTCCTTTATCTTGTCAAATGCAGTAAACTCTGCTGGCTTTGCCTCGCCTTTTGCATTCTTTATAACATTACCCTTTGTGTCATCCGGCTGTGATGAAAATGCTCTTGCAGCCTTTTCTCCAACCTGTCTTAACATATTGCCAAAGTCATCCTTTCCAGAAGATACTGTAAGTAATATAGAGTGGTCCGGTTGTGGTGCAAGCTGAAGTGACATAACTCCACCGTTCATCTCTACATCTATGCTTTTGGAAGCCTCCTCCATAACAACCTCCAGAAGACTATGTATCTTATCTGTATCATTTCTAAAAAAATCATCAAGTGTTATATTGTTATCCTCTAAATCTTCCTCAAAAAGCAGACATTGAAACTTATTGTCATCTATCTTTTTAAATTCCATATATCATATTCCTCTATTCTTCATTATAATCTGATATTACAGACCATTTTATATTATCATACTTTTTCAGTAAGGTCAAAGCTTCTGGATTATATTTATTATATTTTTGATATAATATCAGAGACCAGATTAGTAATAACCGTTTTGGGACTATTTACATCACCACTATTACTCCTGTGAAGACTCCTATCATGATTATATATACATGCATCCACCCTCAGCACATCATCTTCAATAGAAGCCATAGCCCTTGTCATCTGCATATATCCACGCACATTAAGCCTCTGTATTGTATCGCTTTCTATATTTATGCACTTTACTGCATTTTCATCTGACACACGGCTTACCATATCAATAATATCTGCGTCAGTTGACGTAAGAACTGCTGACATAGCCTCCCCTGTTTCTGGAACATATATACTTGTAGGTATGTAATCATATATATAGTCCTTCATATGATTATACTTATAAAGGCGCAATATATCTGCCTGTGTTATGACACCATCACACTCATCGTTGTGTAGTCTAATCAGGCAGTCATCAAGACTGTTATCATACAAACACTCTGTGTCTGCATACACATAAGGACAACGTTCCTTAATATCCATTGAAGATGTATATAACACAGCTGTTTCTCTTGCCTGGCTTTTTCCCCGTGACAGACCACCTTTTGTCTTTTGTTTTTTCGTTATAAGTACTGTTCTTGCATCCCTTCTTCTGGTTATTGCAGTAAGATTTATTCCTCTGTTCCATATAACAGAAGACTCAGCTTTCATAAGCTTCTTCATACTGACAACACCCATATCAATTCTTCCCTGTGATATTGCATTTACAACATCTGTAATCCAATGCTCATCCTCTTCGCTTCCACCTATGTATCCTGCAAGCTCACGCCTTGTAAATGTAACTTCAGGACACGCCTTTTTTATCTGGCTTGCCACAAGCTCTGTCTGTGCCCTGCATAATCTGTCTGTATCTCTTATTCCTAATCTTATTTCCATTTTTTTATTCTGTTCTTATATTTTTCTGTTCTTATTTATTTGCAGGTTAAAAAGTCTTATCTGGCATACCTGTGCCTTTTTCCTCTTATCCCTGATATTATATAATACACATATATTACCCATTCTGTCAAAGTTTCAATCTTTTTGACACTTACATCATAATGTGTTAGATTACCATATGTGCACTATTTATATGTATCATTACATTTGCATCCTTGTGTATCCTACACGAATATACGGTATACTATAATAATGCTGCATTAAAATATTTATCAAACCATACTTTAACCCTATTACTAACTATCGATTATTATATATGCTTCATTAAAATGTGCACAGAAATGAGGATAAATATGAATATACATAAAGTATTACAATCATCAGCCATAGCACTCACCGCTATGACTGTATCATGTTTTAACATGCCAGCTATGACTGTTACACAGATTCTTGCAGATGAAAATACTAATACGTCTTATGAAACCACTTCACTTGACACGCATGCCACTGCTATTGATATAACTGTAAACAGCATCAGTGGCTCATCCACTGATGATATAACTGCCGCAGTTACAGATGGCTCTTATGACACAACCACAGGAATATCTAAGGATGACTGCATATCCATAAAATCAGATGAGCCCATGTATGGTGTATACATTCTGTGGGGAAGTGAAACTGGAAATTATACTTTGAGCTATGAAAGTATACAAAGCTCTGGCAATTCTGATAACAACAGTTCCAATAATAATAACAGCAACAACAATGACAGCCACATAATCCAGTGTGGAGCTTACGGCTATCTTCACGATTATATTCCTATTGATGAAGGAACAACATCTGTAACTATCAGGACTTCATATGACTGTGAAGTTTCTGATATATATGCCTACTCCGCTGGTACTCTTCCATCATCTGTCCAGGTATGGCAGCCTCCTTGTGATGATGATACTGATATTCTCGTATTTTCCACACACGCAGATGATGAGATACTTTTCCTTGGCGGTGTACTGGCAAACTATGGCGGCGAACAGGGACTTAATGTTCAGGTTGCATATATGTGTAACTTCTTTCTTACTGAACCTGTAAGACAGCACGAAGAACTTGATGGTCTGTGGGAATGTGGAATAACACATTATCCTGTAAAAGGTGACTTTATGGACCTTTACTCACTTGACCTTGATACCGCGCTCACCCAGTATGATTATGACGATATCGTATCTTATGCCACATCCGTCATAAGACGTTTCAGGCCTTTAGTATGCGTGTCACAGGATTTTAATGGTGAATATGGACACGGCAACCACCGTATATATGCAAAGGCTGTTTCAGATGCTGTTAATAATTCGTCTGATGCTTCATTTAACAGTGACTCAGCATCCACTTACGGCACATGGGATGTTCCAAAGACTTACTACCATTTATATAATGAAAACACACTCACTCTTGATGTTGACTCACCTCTTGAAAGGTTTGGAGGACGAACAACTGTTGATGTATTAAAAACAGCATTTCAGAAGCATGTATCACAGATTTCCTACTCCTTTAATGTTATGGATAATGGTTATGCAAAGACCTACTGGGGTAACTTTGACATGCGTGCCTTCGGACTATACCGTACAACTGTAGGTTATGATACCAGCAATGATATGATGGAAAATGTAACCACTCTTCACTCAGAGCGTGAAGCTAAAAGAGAGGAAGCCCGTATTCAGGCAGAGAAAGAAAAAGAAGCACAACTTGCAGCTACTACTTCTGATAATAACGATGAAGATGAGGAAGCTTCCTCTGACAACACTTCACAGACACCGGATATAAAGCAGCTTGCCATAACTCTTGCAGCTATACTTATAATCGGCGTTGTCATAGGTGGACAGGCTTACCGCACAAGAAATCTTTATAAAAAGAAATATAATGAGAATAAAGACGAATTTAATAAGGACAATAATTAACACTTACCGTAACAATTATAATACTTAATGCTGGATAAATTGGAGAAGCATTTTATCTCTGATTTTGACAAAAAACCAAAAAAGGTTGTGACACAATGAACGTGCCACAACCTTTTATTTTTATACACTGTACAGCCAAAGCTTTATCTGCTCCTAATTCGTATTACTACAGATTAGTTGTTGATAAGCTTGTCTGTTTCGTTGTTCCAGCTATAAAGCTTTCTAATCTCAGCACCAACCTTCTCTGATGGATGCTCTGATGCAAGCTTTCTCATAGCCTTGAAGTGAACCTGTCCGCCAGCTTCGCTCATATCAAGTAAGAAGTCCTTAGCGAATGTACCATCCTGGATATCAGAAAGAATCTTCTTCATAGCCTTCTTTGTATCCTCTGTGATGATCTTAGGACCTGTTATGTAATCACCATATTCTGCTGTGTTAGAGATAGAGTATCTCATTCCTGCGAAACCTGACTGATAGATAAGGTCTACGATAAGCTTCATCTCGTGGATACACTCGAAGTAAGCGTTACGTGGGTCATAACCAGCTTCGCAGAGTGTTTCAAAACCAGCCTGCATAAGAGCGCAAACACCGCCGCAGAGAACAGCCTGTTCACCGAAGAGGTCTGTTTCTGTTTCTGTTCTGAATGTTGTTTCAAGAACACCGGCTCTTGCACCGCCGATAGCAAGACCGTAAGCAAGTGCGAGATCCTGAGCCTTGCCTGTAGCGTCCTGAGCTACTGCAACCAGACAAGGAACACCCTTGCCAGCCAGATATTCACTTCTTACTGTGTGACCAGGTCCCTTAGGAGCGATCATTGTAACGTCAACATCAGCAGGAGGAACGATCTGACCGAAGTGGATAGCGAAACCGTGAGCGAACATAAGCATATCGCCGGACTTCAGGTTTGGTTCGATGTCCTTCTTGTACATAGCAGCCTGCTTTTCATCGTTGATAAGGATCATGATGATGTCAGCCTGTTTTGCAGCTTCAGCAGCTGTGAATACTTCAAATCCCTGCTTAACAGCCTTGTCCCATGACTTGCTGCCTTCGTAAAGACCGATAATAACTCTTGCGTTGTCGCCGAGAGATTCCTTGGCGTTCAGTGCGTGTGCATGACCCTGGCTGCCGTAACCGATAACAGCGATTGTCTTGCCGTAAAGTAATGAAAGATCACAGTCTTCCTGATAAAATACTCTAGCCTTGTTTTCCATTGTTAAGACTCCTTTATTGAATAAAAATTTATATTGGACGGATTTGTCTGTCAGGGAACTCAGTCACATCCCAGGCAGTTGCCGCCTCTTTCAAGAGCTACAAGACCTGTACGGCACATCTCCATTATGCCATAAGGTTTTACAAGCTCAATAAAAGCATTGATTTTGGAACTTTCTCCTGTTATTTCTATACAGAGAGCATCAGGGGAATAGTCAACGATTTTTGAACGGAATACGTCAACCGCTGAAAGAACGTCCTGTCTTGTAGCGGAATCGTTTTTTATCTTGATGAGAAGCAGTTCACGGGTAACTGTTTCATCTCTTTCCATAACTTCAACCTGTTTTACATCGTGAAGTTTTCCAAGCTGTTTGATTATCTGGGTTTTGGAATATTCATCACCCATCATTGAAATGGTGATTCTTGAAAATTCCGGTGACTGTGTTTCGCCTACTGTAAGAGTATCTATGTTGAATCCACGTCTTGTGAACATGCTTGAAACTCTTGTGAGTACGCCGAATCTATTGGCAACGAGTATGCCGAAAACATATTTTGTCATCAGATTTCACCTCCGTGGATTTCTGTAATGATATCGTCAATAGAGCCGCCCGGAGGGAGCATAGGAAGTACGAATTCATCCTTACTGATTGTGCAGTCGATAACAGCAGGTCTCTTTGCGGCAATTGCTTCATCAAGGGCTTTTGCAAGCTCGTCTGTGTCAGCCGCTCTGAATCCCATAGCACCGAAAGCTTCAGCAAGCTTTACAAAGTCTGTCTGACGGCAGAGTGTTGTATTTGAATAGTGCTTGTTGAAGAAAAGTGTCTGCCACTGTCTTACCATTCCGAGAACACCGTTGTTCATGATAACAACGATAAGCGGAACATTGCAGGAAACAGCAGTAGCAAGTTCGTTAAGGTTCATGCCGAAACTTCCGTCACCTGTAAACAGAACAACAGGTTTTTCAGAAGCGATATACGCACCGATAGCGGCACCCATACCGAATCCCATAGTTCCGAGACCACCGCTTGAAACGAACGTTCTCGGCTTTTCAAATCTGTAACGCTGTGCAACCCACATCTGGTGCTGACCTACGTCTGTAGCGATAACAGCGTCCTCAGGCATTTTCGCATTTACTGTATCAATAACATCATAAGGAGTCATGATATCTGACTTGGGTTCAAATGATGCTTCTTTTTCTTTGAATTTGTCTATCTCAGCATTCCATGCCGGGTGATTTGCAGGTGAAACAGCGGAAATAAGCTTTCTGAGTGTTTCCTTTACATCACCGTTGATGCCAAGCTGAGTTGTGATGTTCTTGTCGATTTCTGCGGCATCAACATCAATATGGAGAATGTTACAGTTTCTTACATAAACATCCTTGTTTCCTGTTGCTCTGTCGCTGAATCTCGCGCCGATTGCGATTACGAGGTCTGCTTCAGCCTGGGCCATGGAAGATGCGTAATGTCCGTGCATACCCTGCATACCGAGGAATCTTTTGTTTGATGTCGGAACAGCTGAAACACCCATCATACTGCATCCGATAGGAGCATCGATAAGCTCGGCAAAATCTATAACTTCACGGCTTGCACCGCTTGATATAACACCGCCGCCGCAGTAGATATAAGGCTTGTTTGAAGCGGCAATCATTTCAGCAGCTTTCTTGATGTCTTCGCTGTCTGCCTTAGGTGATTCAAAAGGCGGAGCGATAACAGCATTTTCAAAATCACAGCTTGAAACCTGAACGTCCTTCGGAATGTCTACCAGAACAGGACCAGGACGGCCTGACTTTGCAATTCTGAAAGCTTCTCTGAGTGTATCTGCAAGATCGTTTACATCTTTTACTATGTAGTTATGTTTTGTAATCGGGAGAGTGATACCACAGATATCAACTTCCTGGAAACTGTCACGTCCGAGAAGACTGCAAGGAACGTTACCTGTAATAGCAACCATCGGAACGGAGTCAAGATAAGCTGTGGCGATACCTGTTACAAGGTTTGTAGCACCAGGACCGGAAGTTGCGATAACAACACCTGTTTTTCCGGTAGCTCTTGCAAAGCCGTCAGCCGCATGAGCCGCACCCTGTTCGTGAGCTGTTATAATATGCTTTATTCTGTCCTGATTTTTGTAAAGCTCGTCATAAATGTTGATAACCTGACCGCCCGGATATCCGAAAACACGGTCACAGCCCTGTTCAACCAGAGCTTCAATGATAATTTGTGCGCCGGTGAGTTTCATATTTTCATCCTTTTCCTATAGTATTTTATGTCAGAAAACCTGCAAATTCAGAATGTGCAGGTCAGTAAGTTAAAAACTTCGTTGAAATTCAGCAGTTACCGACTCGGTAAATCGCCGGTTCACCCGGCATAATGTGTTCACATATGTCATTTTCAGGGAGAATGATGCATTTTATAAAAGCAGCTTTTTCTTTTTGAAAATTCACCGGACAAACCTCCAATCAAAATTTGTATATACTTTAATATAGCACTTACTTCCGTATGTTTCAAGGGGATTTTCAAACTTTGTGCATTATATACATATAACAGTCGGATTTCGTCTGCCATATTTTTTATAATCACAACATTTATTTTATTATATCATAAACTGAAATTTTTTTCAAGCACTGCCACTGCAAGAATTTTCCTTAAAGCAAAATAAAAAGGGACGTATATTTTTCAATACGCCCTTTCAGTATTCTTTAGTCTTTCTTTTCTGCCTTTATGTCAGTTGTTTCATCAGTGTGTTCTTGTTTTGTGTCGGCAACTTTTGCAGAAACTGCTTTTGCGGTGCTTTCAGCCTTTGCACCGGTAGCTTTTGCAGCTGCTCCGGCGGTTTTCTTTCTGGCAGAGCGAACTTTTGCCTTTGTTTTAGCGGCGGCTTTTTTCTCAGCCTTTTTGTAAGCCTCCTCAAAGAAGAAGCGCTGTGCATCAAGAGGCTGTCTGTCATCGATTTTATATACATATGTTCCGTCCGAAAGCTGTTTTCTTCCCTTTACATTGTCGCTCAGGAGGGTTCTGAACATATCCCACAGACGCTTTTTAATTCTTTCATTATAAATAGGTGCGGCAACTTCCACACGGCGGATAGTATTTCTTGTCATGTAATCGGCTGAACTGATGTACATTTTTGCTCTGTCCTCAGTACCGAAAATATAGATTCTGCTGTGTTCAAGATATCTTCCGACAATACTTGTAACTGTTATGTTTTCAGTGACACCCTCGATACCTGCAATAATACAGCAGATACCTCTTATGACCATATCAATTTTAACTCCGGCTTTTGATGCCTCAACGAGTTTATCCATAATCACCTTGTCGCAGAGGGAATTTACCTTTACACCGATGTAGGCAGGTTCGCCATTTTGTGCGTGTTCAATCTCGTCATCTATCATTGAAAGAATCGGGTCACGAAGGCTCAGCGGAGCGATAAGCAGATGGTCTGAATGTTCAACAAGCCTGTTGTTTACGAGTGCATCAAACAGCATCTGGGCATCAGCGCCGATATCCTGATTTGCTGTAAGGAGAGAAAGGTCTGTATAGAGTGCAGAGGTTTTCTCATTGTAGTTTCCGGTGCCTATCTGTGTAATGTATTCGCTTCCTGAAGGAGTATTTCGTGTTATAAGAAGAAGCTTTGAGTGAACTTTAAGATCCCTCGGGCCGTAGATTATTTTACAGCCTGAATCCTGCAAACGTCTTGACCAGCCGATATTGTTTTCCTCGTCAAATCTTGCACGGAGTTCCACAAGAACCAGAACGTCCTTGCCATTTTCTGCTGCATCGCAGAGTGCGGCAATTATCTGGCTGTTTTTTGCAAGGCGGTAAAGCGTTATTTTTATTTCCGTAACTTTCGGGTCATTTGCGGCTTCATTGAGAAGCTGTATAAACGGCTTTATACTTTCATAAGGATAGCTCAGAAGAATATCACGTCTTTTAATCTGAGGGATAATGCTCATGTTTTCGGCAATGCTTGCTGATTTCTGCGAAACAAGCTTGTCATATTTAAGGAGTTTGTTATCGCACATATCCGCAATTTTTCCTGCGAATGAAAGGTCGAGCGGGGTTTTCAGATAGAAAATATGTTCCTCGCTCAGCCCGAGCTTTTTGCAGAGAAATTCAAGAGCAGACTGACTGAAAGTTTCAGAAAGCTGAAGTCTTACAGGGTGGAGCTTTTTACGCTTTTTGCAGAGATCCTCCATAACTTCCCTGAAATCCATATCGTGGTCGAAAAGACCTTCTTCAACGGTTATATCAGCGTTTCTTGTGACTCTTATCAGCGTTTTGTCGATTATCTTGTAATTCTTGAAAACATTCGGTGCAAAGTGAAGTATAAGTTCCTCGGCGAGAATAAACCTTTTTCCACCCTCAAGAGGGATTATCCTGCTGAACTGTCCGCTTGCCGGAATAATTCCGAGTCTGATATTCGATTTTGACTGCAATTGCAGAACGCAGTAAATATCCTTGTTTTTAAGGAAAGGGAATGGCGTTTTCTTGTCGATTATAAGCGGTGCAATAAGGGGTTTTATTTCCTTTTTGAAGTATTCTTCAAGATACTGCTGGTCATTTATGGAAGCTGTTCTGAATGTTACCTGTTCGATACCGTATTCACGCAGTTCCAGCATAATATTCTTGTAAACGATATCCTTCATAGGTTCAAGTTCGTTTACCTTTGAAAAGATAGCCGAAAGCTGTTCCTGAGCAGTCATTTTTGTCTTGTTGTCAGTTTTTTTCGGTTCAACTATCATCTGGTCGTAAAGCGAACCGACACGAACCATGAAAAATTCATCTAAGTTGCTCTGGAATATGCTTGCAAAATTAAGTCTTTCAAGAAGCGGGACTCTGCTGTCCTGAGCCTCTTCAAGAACACGTTCGTTAAATTTTAGCCAGGATAATTCTCTGTTGTCGTAAATAGTTTCAGGCATAGTTTGTTCCTCCGTTTTTTTAATACGTCTGTATGCGGATAATTTTTATCTATATTATATATCAATTGTTTGTTTTCGTCAAGAAATCCGATAAAAAAGATATGAATTTTATGTAAATTTTATGTAAAATTCACATTTTAGTGTGTAAAAAATTTACTCATTAAATAAAGCAATGCCTTTTAAAGCCGAAAAATGTAACATTATTTCTCTGTATCCGATACGCTTGCAAATTCTGTTCCCGGATAATAATGCTCCAGTATTTCATCATAGGTTTTCCCTTCCTTTGCCATGGCGTTTGCCCCGAACTGGCTCATTCCTACGCAGTGTCCGTATCCTCTTGTGGTGATTTTGAATCCGTCATCATATTCAATGTCGAATGCCGCTGAACGCAGGGAAAGTGCGGCACGGATTTCCTGTCCGGAAACGGTCTTGTTTCCGACCTTTACGGAAAGAACAGTAGCTGACTTGCTTTTTGATATGTCCGAAAACCATACGGACGGATCTTTTTCGAGTTTTATATCATCAAAAGCCTTTTCAAGCCGTTCACGCATTTCATCTTCGGTATACTCATATTCCTCAAGATATTTCGGTGCACTGGTATCTTCATCGCTTTCCACCGGAACGAGGTAATCCACCTTGCTTCCCCATACGTTTTCGGCACTTTCAGTAGTGCCTGCCGACATTGAGTGAAAGGCGGCTATTATCGGCTCGTCCTCATAGACAAGTATCTCGTCTTCAACATCGCTTACAGCGTCCCTTATCTTTTTTATATATTCGTCATATTCATCTCCGTAATACTGTTTTGCCTGATTTTCCGTAAAATATGCCTGATATTTACTGCTATCGTTTGAAAAATACGCTCCGCAAAGCTCCTTGTCAGGTGAAACCTTTGCTTTTTCCATCTGACGCACTGCGTAGGTGTGTGCTGCCACAGCCTGTGCTTTCAGGGCTTCGGGTTCAAATGTGGCAGGCATTTCCGCACAGACTGCTCCGACAACGTAATCAAATGCGGATATTTCCTCAACCTTTCCGGTCGTGATATCCAGAACCCTGAAAACTTCTTCGGAATCATTTTTGCTTTCCTTTTTATTATCTTTTTTATCAGTTTCCTTTTGGGTACTGCTTTCGCTTGTTTTCTCCCTGTCCATAAGTTCCTGAGCCTGTGCGGATTTCAGCTCTGATGACAGAAGCGGTGCAGCAGGCACAGACACAAGGAGTACGGCGAAAATAACAGCTGCAGATACATAGGATTTCATGAATTTTTCCTTTCCGCTTTCTGAAGAAAGCTGTAAATTGTTATCCGATTTAAGAAAAATGTTCCTTACTTCTTAATATTATCAGGGTAATTGACATATTTGCGAAAATCGGTTATAATAAAAGTTAACTATAAAAGAATGGGAGTGAGCAAGTGAATAGTTTTAATGACAATGACGGTATTAAAAGATTATGCTCAGACTTGTCTGAGAATTCCAGAATCGATCCGAAACTTTACGACAAATTCTATGTGAAAAGAGGACTCAGAAACAAGGACGGCACAGGTGTGGTTGCAGGTCTTACCAACATTTGTAATGTACATGGCTATATTGTGAATGAGGGTGATGTTGAGCCTATTAACGGTGAACTTATTTACCGTGGATACAGCATTATGGATCTGGTGGAAAACATTGAAAAAGAAGACCGCTGCGGATTTGAAGAAATAGCATATCTTCTTCTTACAGGACGTCTGCCTTCAAGGGAACAGCTTGATACTTTTTCCGATTATATGTCGAGAAGACGTGAACTGCCGCCGGGATTCGTTGTTGATATGATACTGAAAGCACCTTCCAAAAATATCATGAACAAGATGGGAAGAAGCGTTCTTGCACTTTATTCATATGATGAAGAGTGCGAAAACAACAGTATCGAAAACGAAATGAGAATAGCTATTGAGCTTATTGCAAAGCTTCCGGTTATCATGACAAATGCATACCAGACAAAGAAAAGCTATTATGAAAACAAGAGTATGGTAATGCATCCGCTTATAAAGGAGCAGAATACAGCTGAAACAATCCTCTCTCTTATGCGTCTGGACAGACAGTTCACAAAGGAAGAGGCACAGCTTCTTGATACTATGCTTATGCTTCATGCAGAGCATGGCGGCGGCAACAACTCAACATTTACCTGCCGTGTGCTGACATCTTCCGGAACAGACGCATATTCTGCATATTCTGCCGCTATCGGTTCTCTTAAAGGACCACGTCACGGCGGTGCTAACATAAAGGTTATGCAGATGCTCGAAAACTTCAAGGAAAATGTAAAGAACTGGGAAAGTGAAGGTCAGGTTGCCGACCATATGATAAAGGTTCTGAATAAGGAAGCAAATGACGGTTCAGGACTTATTTACGGTATGGGTCACGCTGTTTATACACTTTCCGACCCGAGAGAAGTTATTCTCAAGAGAAAGGCAATGCATCTTGCTGCCGGCAAGGAAATTGAAGCTGAGTTCAGACTTCTTGAAACAATTGAACGTCTTACACCGGAAGTTTTCAAAAAGGTCAAGGGCAGTGAAAAGGTTGTCTGTGCAAATGTTGATATGTATTCAGGTCTTGTTTACAAGATGCTGGGTATTCCGTCAGATTTGTATACTCCGCTGTTTGCCGTTTCAAGAATGGTTGGCTGGGCAGCACACAGAATCGAGGAAATACTGACAGGCGGAAGAATTATCCGTCCAGCGTACAAGGCAGTTGCAAAGCCGAAAAAGTATATTCCTATTGATAAGAGATAATCAGAGTATAATCTAGTTTAAGCATAACAGGAGGAAAGCAAATTGAAAAGACCACTTAAAATAACTTTGCTTCTCTCCGCCTTGTTTATGCTTTCGGGCTGTTCGCTGAATGCAGGAGTTGACACACTTCTTACTCCGCCGAAGCTCAGCACACAGCAGGAGCATATATACAAGGCGCTTACAGATTATGCAGGTACAAATATCAGTCTGAAATATCCGAAATCCGGGGACTATCTGTCAGCATTTATAATTGCTGATGTTGACGGGGATTCCGAAAACGAAGCTGTCGTTTTTTACAGGAAGAATTCCCTCAACAATACCGATGACAGCTCCCTGAGAATGAATATTCTTGACCAGAATGGTTCAGGCTGGCATTCCGTCTGTGACTATGAAGCAGGGGGAAACGAGATAGAACAGGTCAAGATAACAAAACTCGGAAATAATGACAGGATAAATATAATTGTCGGATACAGCCTTATAAACCAGAGCGAAAAGGTTGTAAGCATTTATGATTATTCCGACGGAAAACTCAACACCACATTTGAAAATAACTATTACTCTGTATTCGATACCGCCGATATAAACGGCGACGGAACACTTGAGCTTTTTACAGCTCTGGGACAGAGTACGTCAAGACAAGCATCTGCGGCTGTGTATTACCTCGGCGAGGACGGAAATTACCTCCGCTCAACGGTGAAACTCAGCGAAAGCTTTACGGGCTATTCCAATATGAAATACGGAAAGCTGCCGGACGGCTCAACGGCTGTTTATCTTGACGCAGATACAGGAAACGGTATGATCGCAACAGAGGTCTTTACCGTTGACAGCAGGAACAATCTTATAGAGCTTTTTGCTCCGGATATAAAAAAGGAGGAAACGCTCCGCCCTTCCGCATACACCTGCGGTGATGTTGACGGCGACGGCGAAACGGAAATACCTGTTCCTGTGGCATGCCCCGGATATGAGGGCAAGACTGATGACAGCAGGGTGTACTTCAGCAAATGGTATGTTCTGAACGATGAGGATAAACTGGAAGAAAAGTATCTGAGTTATCAGAGCATAACGGACGGTTATACATTTATAATACCTGATGAGTGGCGGGACAAAGTCACTGTTGATGTTGATTCATCAGGGCTGAGGTTTTGCCGTTATGACAAACAGACCGGAACAGGAAACGAGATATTCAGAGTCGTTACCGTTTCGGACAGCAGCAAGCATCAGGCGTTTAAAAAATCCGGCTTTGAACTGCTGCACTCAAAGGGCGACAAGATGTTCTTTATAAAGATAAATGTGGAAGATGAACTTGTATCATCTCCGGCTGAAATAATGCTGAAATTTAAATTCGAGGATAAATAAGGTCTGCTTTGCAGTCTGGGAAATGGAGTCTTTTATGAAACGCATTTTGGTATGTGAGGACGAGGACGCAATCCGTGATTTTGTGGTTATCAATCTAAAGCGTGTCGGATACGACGTTTATGATGTTAACTGCGGAGAGGACGCACTTCGTGCATTCGTTGAACAAAAAGGCAATTTTGACATAGTTCTGCTTGATATCATGATGCCGGGAATAGATGGTTTTACAGTGTGCAAAAAGCTTCGTGAAAAAAGCTCCACACTCGGTATCATAATGCTTACCGCCAAGGCACAGGAAATGGACAAGGTAAGCGGTCTTATGATGGGTGCTGACGATTATATCACAAAGCCTTTTTCGCCTTCTGAACTGACAGCAAGGGTTGATGCGATATACAGACGTGTCTGCATGAGCTTTATTAAGAAGGAAGACACTTCGACAATTCTTGAATCCGGCCCGTTCATACTTAATCTGAAAAGCAGGACGGTTACAAAAAACGGTGTTCCGATAGACCTTACACAGGTTGAATATCAGATAATGGAATATTTCATGAACAACAAGAATACTGCTCTTGACCGTTCAAGTATACTGACCCATATCTGGGGCGAAAATTATTACGGCGATGACAAAATAGTTGATGTAAATATAAGAAGAATCCGAATGAAGATAGAGGACGAGCCGTCAAGCCCGAAATATATCCTTACAATATGGGGTTACGGCTATAAATGGGACGAAAAATAACCGAACGGAGCTGCTTTAAAATTGGGCAAGAAAAGCATTACTAAACGCTGGCTGCTTAACAATCTGGGTATTGTTCTTATGATACTTCTGGTCATCGAGATGATTTTTATTTACGCTATCCAGAATTATTATTACAATTCCGCAAAGCAGTATCTGACATCAAAAATAAATTCTGTTGCAAGTATCCTTTCGCTTTATGCCGAGGACAGTTCTGTCAACTTTTCTGCTGAAGTCCGCAATATGCTGGAAAACTTTTCGGAAAAGGATAAGATGGAACTTATGGCTGTAAATTCCAAAGGAAAAATTTCGCTGACATCTTCCGGTTTCTCTCCTGATACGACGGTTTATATGGCTGATTATGATGAGGCTATGAAGTCCGATGACAGATATGGATACTATATCGGAAAGCAGTCAAGCAGCGAGAGAATTATGGCTGTTACCTATTCCATAGCTTACATGAATACGGAATACAGTGCCATAAGGGCAGTCGTGTCCCTTTCGGAAATTGATGACACTGTAACAGGATTTATAATTATTCTGACAGTTACCTGTATCGCTATTCTGCTTTTGCTTGCGTTTACGGGATTTTATTTTGTCAGTTCCATTGTGAAACCTGTTCAGCAGATAAGTGAAACAGCGGCAAAGTTTGCAAAGGGTGATTTTTCAGTTCGCATCAGGAACAATACCGATGATGAAATCGGTGACCTCTGTACAGCTATAAACCATATGGCTGACGAGCTTTCAAATGCCGACAACATGAAGAATGAATTCATGTCTTCGGTTTCTCATGAACTGCGGACACCTCTTACAGCAATAAAGGGCTGGGCGGAAACGATACGTCTTGACAATGACCCTGAAATCATAAGCAAGGGTATAAGGGTAATCACCAACGAAACAGAGCGTCTTTCACAGATGGTTGAGGAACTGCTGGACTTTTCGAGAATGCAGAATGGTCACTTTTCATTGCAGTTTGCCCCGATGGACGTTCTGGCGGAACTTGGCGAAGCGGTTCTGATATATGCGGAACGTGCCAAAACTGAAGACGTGACAGTAACCTATGAAGAACCTGAGATGCTGCCGATAGTTTACGGCGACAAGAACCGCATCAAACAGGTGTTTATAAACATTATAGACAATGCTATAAAATATTCCAACAAGGGCGGAACGGTCAAGATAGTTGCCGGAACTTCTGCCGAAGGGGATATTAAAATAACAGTCAAGGATAACGGCTGCGGAATTAAAAAATCCGACCTGCCGAAGATAAAGGAAAAATTCTACAAGGCGAACCACACGAAAAAAGGTTCAGGAATCGGTCTTGCTGTTGCTGACGAGATAATCCAGATGCATGGCGGAACGCTTACAGTTGAAAGTGAAGAGGGACGGGGAACGAACGTTATTATCATAATACCTCCTCAGAAACAGGAGGAGAAGTAAACAGGTTCCGGTAAATCGGACGGAAAGGCAAAAAACAATGAGTGAAAAGAATGAAAACCACAAGTCCAGAATAGGCGGACAGGCTCTTATTGAGGGAATCATGATGAGCGGCGTCAAAAAGGGAGCAATGGCCTGCAGGCTTCCGAACGGCGAAATAGATGTTGAAATCTGGGATAAAAAGCCGGTAACTGCATGGTACAGAAAGACACCTCTTGTCAGGGGTATATTCAACTTTATAGGTTCCATGAAAGATGGCTACAAGTGTCTTATGAAGTCTGCCGAAAAGCAGATGGACGATGAAGAAGCAGAGGAAGATGAAAAGCTGAGCGATAAGGCTATGGGTGCGATTATGAGTGTTGCCATGGTTCTGGGACTTGTTGTTGCTGTCGGACTTTTTGTTTTTCTGCCGAAATGGATAGTAAATTTCTTTGATGTGCTTACAGTCAACAGGTTTGTGCGTTCATTTTCGGAGGGTATTATAAAAATCGCTGTTTTTATAGCGTACCTTGCATCAACAGCTATGATGAAGGATATAAAGCGTACTTATGAATATCATGGTGCGGAACATAAAACGATAGCCTGTTTTGAAGCGGGACTTGAACTTAACGTTGCAAATGTTAAAAAACAGACACGTTTTCACCCGAGATGCGGAACAAGTTTTATCGTTATTACCCTGATTATAAGCATTCTCGTGATGTGCCTTATCCCGTTTACAGTTGTGTGGCAGAGGGTTGTTTCAAGCATAATTCTCCTTCCGCTTATGCTGGGTATTTCATACGAGCTTATCAGAATCGCCGGACGCTATGACAATCTGTTTACAAAAATCATATCAGCACCGGGTCTTTACATACAGCGTCTTACCACAAAAGAACCGGACGACAGCGAAATTGAATGTGCGATAGCGGCAATAAAGCCATGTATTCCGGAAAACCTTGAGGAGGATAAGTGGTGACAGCTCCTCAGCTTTATGCACATCTGAAAAATATGCTCAGACAAAATGGCATAGAATCACCGGAATTTGAGGCGATGTGCATTCTGGAACATATTTCCGGTAAGAAACTCAGCAGACTTCTGCTCGAAAGACCGGAAATGCCGCAGGAAACTGAAACAAAGGCGAATAATATTATATACCGCAGAATAAGCGGTTATCCCTTGCAGTATATTCTTGGCGAATGGGAGTTTTACGGGCTTCCATTCTATGTCGGCGAGGGGGTTCTTATTCCGAGGCAGGATACAGAAACGCTTGCGGAAACTGCACTTGATTTTGCCAAAAGGACTGACAAACCAAAGGTACTTGACCTTTGTTCGGGGAGCGGCTGTCTTGCCGTTACAATCGCAAAGAACATTCCGTCAGCGGACGTTACAGCCGTTGAAATTTCAGAAACAGCAATCGGCTATATCAGAAAAAATGCAGAACTTAATAATGTCAGAGTCAGCATAGTTTCGGGAGATGTGCTCAGAAAGGAAACAGCGGAAAAATTTTCGGATGCAGATATAATAGTCTGCAATCCGCCGTACCTTACAGCTGAGGATATGACAGTTCTCCAGAAAGAAGTTTCGTTTGAACCACAGACGGCGCTTTTCGGCGGTGAGGATGGACTTGACTTTTACAGGAAGATAACCGTTCTCTGGAAAGACACGCTGAAAAAAGGCGGTGTGTTGGCATATGAAATCGGAATGGGACAGGAAAAGGACGTAAGAAAAATACTTGAAGAAAACCAGTTTGAAAATATAGAAGAGATAAAGGATTTATCCGGAATTATAAGAGTTGTCCGGGGAGAAAAAATATAACGGAGGAAACATTATGGCAAAAACAGATTTAAAGAAAAAAGTCAAACCGCTTGTTATTCCGACAACCAAAGAAGAAAAGAAAAAGGCTCTTGCAAGTGCCATTGCCCAGATAGAGAAAAATTATGGAAAAGGTGCAGTTATAAAGCTTGGTGCAAACCAGACAATGCAGATTGATTCCATACCGACAGGTTCTATGGGGCTTGACCTTGCACTCGGTATAGGCGGTGTCCCGAAGGGAAGAATCGTTGAACTTTACGGGCCGGAAAGCTCCGGTAAGACAACCGTTGCACTGCATATCATTGCTGAATGTCAGAAAAAGGGTGGTGAGGTTGCTTTTGTGGACGTTGAACATGCTCTTGACCCGAAGTATGCAAGTGCCCTTGGCGTTGATGTTGACAACCTTCTCGTTTCACAGCCGAACAGCGGTGAGGAAGCCCTTGAAATAATGGAAGCTCTTGTCAGGTCGGGTGCTATTGATGTTGTTGTTCTTGACTCGGTTGCGGCACTCACCACTAAAGCTGAAATAGACGGCAATATGGGCGATTCCAACGTAGGACAGCTTGCAAGACTCATGTCACAGGCAATGAGAAAGCTTACACCGCTTCTTTCCAAGACAAACTGCGTTGCAATATTCATAAACCAGATTCGTGAAAAAATCGGCGTTCTTTACGGCAACCCTGAAACGACTCCGGGTGGACGTGCCCTTAAGTTCTATTCTTCCGTCATAATTGATGTAAGAAAGGGCGAACCTATAAAGGACGGCGGCGAAATAATCGGAAGCCGAACCAAGATAAAGATAAAGAAAAACAAAGTTGCTCCGCCGTTTAAGGAATGTGAATTTGACATTATTTACGGTAAGGGAATATCCCGTATCGGTGAGGTTCTTGATCTTGCGGTTGAACTTGAAATAATCAAGAAGAGCGGTTCATGGTTCAGCTATGAGGGACAGAAACTCGGTCAGGGTCGTGACAATGCAAAGAAGGCACTGAAAGAAAATCCGGATATGCTCAAAGCTGTTGAGGAAAAAATAAAGGATAACAAGGACGCTCTTGAAGCAGTTGCGAAATCTGTAACCAAAAAGAGTAAGCTTGAAGAAGCCGCTGAAAACGCTGTTGAAAGTGCAGACGGCGAAATACCTGAAGAAGTTCCGGACGACTTTGGTGACATTGATCCGGTTGTAAATGCCGAAGAGGATTTTGAAGAATTTACACCGGCTGAATAATAAAATGACAGTAGAAAAAATTGAAAAATACAAAGGCGAAACATATATGGTCGTCATTGACAGGGTCAAAAAGGTGTTTCTGCACAGGGACATTATAAACCGTTTTGGGCTTGCAGAGGGTTCGGAGATTACAAACGAACAGCTGACACAGGTGCTTATGGCATCGGAACTGCGCAGAGCGTCCAGACGTGCTATGTACCTTATCAATGAGAGGGATTATTCTTACATTCAGCTTTTTGAAAAGCTTTCGGCAAACTATTCCGAGGATATCTGTTATAAGGTTACTGACATGATGGCGAAAAAAGGTTTTATCAACGACCGCCGTTATGCTCAGGAAGTGGTTTACACATATATGGAATGCAGACTTTACGGTCCTAGACGTGTAAAACAGGAACTTTATAAAAGGGGAATAAGAGGAAGAATTGCAGACGAAGTTATCGGGGAAAATCTTGACGGACTTTATGAACGCCTTGAAAAGCTTATTGACAGAAAATATTCTGAATATCTTGAAGATCCGGAGGATTTTAAAGCAGTAAACCGTGCAAAAAACGGTCTTGTCCGTGCGGGATATGATTATGATGACATAAACTATGCAGTGAAAAAATATATAGAAGAACGGGAAGAAGACTGATCCCGTATAAAAAGAGAAAATTTAAGGAGGGCATAATATGCCGATAAAAGTGGGTATGGTTTCTTTGGGATGTTCAAAAAACCTTGTCGATTCCGAAAGAATGCTTTACAAACTAAGACAGAGAGGATATGAACTGGTAACAGAGCCGGGACTTTCAGATATCGCTGTTGTCAATACCTGTGGATTTATACAGTCCGCAAAGGAGGAGGCAATTGAAACTATTCTGGAACTCGGAAAACTCAAGGAAGAGGGAACAATCAAAAAGATTATTGTAACCGGCTGTCTTTCAGAGAGATACCGTGAGGAAATGGCGGAACAGATGCCTGAGATAGACGCAGTTGTCGGAATAGGCGATCAGAAGGATATTGTTGATATTTTGGATCATGTTCTGGCAAATGAACGTGTTGTGCATTTCTGCCCGAAAAGCGAAATGCCTGTTACAGGTCAGAGAATAATTTCAACACTTCCGTTTTTCTCATATCTGAAAATTGCGGAGGGTTGCAGCAATAACTGTACATACTGTGCTATCCCTAAGATAAGAGGGCCTTTCAGAAGTGTTCCTATGGAGGAGGTTCTGAGCGAAGCAAAGTGGATGGCGGAAAACGGAGTTACTGAAATTGTCGTTATTGCTCAGGATACTACACGTTATGGCGAGGACCTTTACGGTGAGTCAAAACTCCCTGAACTTCTTGAAAAGCTCTGTGAAATAAATGGTCTGAGATGGATAAGAGTTCTCTATTGCTACCCTGAAAGAATTACAGATGAACTGCTTGACACTATTGCTGAAAATGACAAGATAGTAAAATATATGGATATTCCGATTCAGCATTGTAATGCGGAAATCTTAAAGAGAATGCACAGAAAGGGAAGTTATGAGGAACTGAAAGCACTTATGGAAAAGATAAGAGCAAAGATTCCTGATATCGTTCTGAGAACAACTCTTATCACAGGTTTTCCGGGAGAAACAACAGAGCAGTTTAACGAGCTTGCGGAATTCGTCAAGGAAATGAGATTTGACCGACTCGGCTGTTTTGCATATTCTGCCGAAGAGGGAACTGCTGCCGCTAAGTTCGATGACCAGTTAGATGACGAAGTCAAGGAACACAGAGCGGAAATCATTATGGAACAGCAGCAGCTTATCAGTGAGGAAAAAAATGCTGAAAAACTCGGTTCTGTTATGGAAACCGTTGTTGAGGGCTTTGACAAATGGGCTGAATGCTATTTCGGAAGAACAAAGGGAGATGCTCCTGATGTTGACGGAAAAATATTCTTTACAAGCGAAGACAAGCTTGAAATTGGTCAGTATGTCAGTGTAAAGGTGACAGAAACACTTGATTACGATTTTGTTGGAGAGGTGATTTCCGATGAATCTGCCGAATAAATTAACGCTTCTGAGAACATTTCTTGTTCCTGTTTTTCTGGTATTTGCTTTTGTGGATTCCATTCCGTTTAATTACACAACAGCTCTTGTGGTATTTGCGGCGGCTTCGGTAACTGACGCTCTGGACGGTCACATAGCAAGAAAGAACAATCTTGTTACAACCTTCGGAAAATTTCTTGACCCGCTTGCGGACAAGATACTTGTTGTGTCAGCGATAGCGGCGTTTGTTGACCTTGATATAATAAATTCAATTCCGCTTATAATAATTGTTGCAAGAGAATTCATGGTTTCAGGACTTCGTCTTATAACGGCAGGACAGGGAGTTGTTGTTGCCGCAGGATTCTGGGGTAAACTGAAAACAGCGTTTACAATGGTTTCTATTGTATTCATGCTTGTGTATATGGCTGTTTCATTTGATTTTGAATGGTTCGGCATGACAGTAAGTGACAGCGTTACAAACGGCTGTCATGTGGCTATACAGGTTCTTGTGTGGATTTCTACAGTTCTTACAGTTGTTTCAGGACTTGTTTATCTCAAAGGCTACTGGAAATACATTGATGCAGATAAGTAAAATAAATATAAAGGGACACCCTGTATTGAACTGACCCCAAAAAGTTAGACAAAGTTTTCAAGGAAAAAATATGCAAAGCG
>OLWA01001475.1_pt1 | contig 24261 bp, 31 predicted proteins | sample 1673251 | NCBI WGS metagenome assembly OLWA01 (sample SAMEA3178937, study PRJEB25190) | human gut metagenome | biome: human gut; feature: human-associated habitat; material: faeces | place: Austria | collected 2013 | reverse complement strand
TTTTAGCCTTTGCATTCCCCGACCATAACAGTTTTCTGGTTAAATTATTATTTACTTCGTTTACAGCCTCCGCCGTTGCCTTAACACCGCCCTCAATATTATTAAGCCTATCCGGTGTGAGTTCCTCTCCGTAGCCCCATGTATGCTGATTATATTCTACCGCCATAGCTTATACTCCCCCCTTTTCTTTCTGCTCTGCTGCCTTATCCCCGGCATTTTTCTTAAGCTGTTCCGCCTTTTCCAGTTCAGATAACTCGCGGACAACCATCGCGTCCGCGTCCTTCTCTGCCTGCGCTGTTAAATCCCTCAAAACCAGAAGCTTAACCTCCGGTTCTATTGGTAACTTCTTAATGTAGGCTTTTAACGAATTGCGGAACATCCTAATGTCATAGTTACTATTCATGCTGCACCTCCTGTATTTGTTTCAAGCTCCTTAACACGGGCTTTTAATTTTTGAATCTGCCATACGCACAGGGCTATTAGCTCCTGTTTATCAACACCCAGTAAATCCGGGTTGTCATCATCGTATACTGCCAAACAGGACAGACCTGTTTCATCAAGATTCTTTTTTATATGCTGTGATATAAAACCAATATGGGTCTTATCGCTCTTAAATCCACTGCCTTCCCTGAAGCGGTATGTGTATGTCTGTAATGAATTAAAAAACCGGTCATACGCCTCATCCGATATGGATTCTATGTCCTGCTTGATTCTCTCATCTGATGCGACCGCCTGTGCTGCTGCTTTATACACACCCCACCATGGTACGCTGCCACTATATCCGTTCTGATTGACGTATAATGCCGTAGGGATAAGTCTGGCATTACTTCCAAGCTGTATTGCATTGTTATCACTTGACAAAACCAACTGTCCATCCGCTGTAAGCACAGTTCCGTTATTAGCGATTGCTCCAGAGCCTATATCCCAGTTACCAATCCTGCCTCTTCGTGCTGTAAGCTCGCCTTTGTTGTTTACCCTAAAATCAGGATTATCTGCATCGCCTTCGCCTATTATCCACATCCCATCCGCATTAATTACCGAACTCCATCCTCCAGAATTGTTTCTAAAAGCGATAGCGCTACCTTCTATTTCACATCCTTTGATTTTTAATGCGTTAATGGTTCCCGTAGTAATATTATCAGCGTTAATGATTGTTTCACCGCTTTTCTCAAGCGAGGATATTGTCACAAGACCTTGCAAATCAAGCTTACTTGCGGCTATCTGCACCTGTTCTGCACTTGCATTAATAGTTGCAATCACTTCATTTTTTGATATTTTAACTTTCAAGCCTTCCGCAGTAGTACCGACAGATGTTACAAGTTCGTCAACTGTACCTTGAGTTGCATACTGGTTACTCACTGTTGTAAGAACACCTTTTGCTGAGGTTTCTATCGCTGTGTTCATCTGTGTAGTGGTTGAGTAATTGCCAAGATTATCCAGCGTAGCATAGGTCTTAGAAAACTGCTCTGTGAGACTGTCCTGCAACAGCTTAATGCTGGCCTGCGATTCAACTTTTGTTATGTAGTCCGAACCCACTTTTGTTTCAAGCTTCGATAAGGCAACCGAAGCTTCATCCGCCGTTGCCTTGTATTCGGCAAGCTTTTTATTCACCCATGAAAACTCTGTGTCTCCCACATCAGTGAATCCCCATGTATCTCCGTTTTTTACAAAACGGTATGTCTTACCGCCAACCACATCATATACAAGAGCCCTGTTATGCTTGCGATAGCTCTCATCGCTGTATGTAAAGCGCAGACCCTCAGCCAGTTTATCGCCTGCCTTAGGTCCCGCAGTCCAGTTGTATGCCGGGTAATTACTAAGCGTAGGCTGTCCTCTTATGGTGTATACCTCATTTGCCCCATCAAGAGCCTCATTGATTTCGCATATCTGTGCCGTAAGTCCTGCTGCCGTCTTTTCAATGCTGTTCCTGAAGCTGCTGACATCGTCCTTCGTTGTGTACACCTTGGATATGTCCTCTTTGATTCCGTTCGCTGTCTTGGACACAAGAGTCTCCGCCGCTACCTGCGTGATATACTCATTTGAGATTTTGACCGAAAGCTCCTCCATGCTTTCGGTAATGCCCTGAGCTGTTACGTTCAGGTCTGTTATCTGCTTCTGCAGCACGGAGTACTCCGTGTTCCCCAGCGGTTCCCATATCCACACATTATCCTTTTTTACAAAACGGTATGTAGTTGCCGTATCCTCATCGAAGAACAATGTCCTCTGGTGTTTGCGATACACCTCATCAGAATAGGTGAACCTTAAACCCTCAACCAGCTTATCCCCTGTCCTAGGTCCCGAAGTCCAGTTATACGCCGGGTAGTTATCAAGCGTAGGCTGACCATGACCGTTAATCACTTCTATCTGTCCATCTATCTCAGACTGCAGATTCTGGAGCTTTACATCGAATTCTGAAGCTGTGGCTGTGATTTCATTCTTAAGTCCCTGTTCTATGTCGGTGATTGTGTTCCTAGTCTCCTCGATTGTTCGGGAAAGCACATTTGCTTTTCCTCTTATCTGCTCAAGCTGAGACTCAATGCCCGTGTCTGTTTCGAGGTACTCATTCCCGCCTGCTGTCAACGTGTCAAATAGATTCCCGGTTGATATTCTCTGCAAAACATAAAAAATATTACCATCATAGGAACACATTGACCCTATCCTGACATCAGGGAGATATTTTACTTTCAAGCTGCAAGGTACATACCGAACATCCTTGATTTTGTCATACAGCCTGTTGGCAACCGTAGTGAGCTGCTCTGTTGAATAGCCATATACAAGTATGTTTCCTTGCACAACGTATTTATTGGTTGTGCCAATGGACACACCTACATCTCCATCCTCCTGACGAATCACAAGCCCGCCTATAGGTGCCGTATCATAGGATTTAGCTTCAAAGGCTGTCGGTCCGTATGTTACACGCTTAGGAATTTGCACTGCTGATGTCCCGAGGCTTAACCATTCTATCGAATATGCATCTGCTGCATGTGCAAATACACCATTGAGCTGACCAATATAAAACAGCATTTCCATACCATTAAGCTTTGACGGATTAACTGTTTTCGGAACCATAATATCATCATTGATCAGCTCAACCTCTGCTGCCTCTATTCCGATATATTCGCACAGGCTCTGTCGTAGGTTTTTTAATTTAACCGGCCAAGCCTGTGCAACATACCAGTCTGCAATATTCTTATCAAAAACCTTTATTGAATCATAAGCTGTGACTGTAACTATCGAGGAATTAGACTTGACAGATGAATATGTCACTTTATAGGTTCCGATTAACACGTTCTCCTCATCGGTTCCATATCGGACAGATATTATCTTTCCGGTCAAGTTCAGATTCCCATACGTCTTAAATTGTATTTTGGTACTATTCACCTCACCGAAATTGAGCTGTCCTGTACATAAGTATTCCTGTTTTTTTAAAGAGCCCGGCACAATATACTTTGAGATTTCTGTTGTGCCTTCATAAAACATCTGCTTTTTAACACAATCATCTGTGTATATGCTCATTACTGTGTCACCCTCTTCCTATACAGCTCAATTTTATGCTCATTTAGTAGTGCTCTTTCAGATGGAAACTTGTATGAACCAGGGGCTATACCCTTTTTACATGTAAAAATGCCATGCTTATATGAGCCGGGCTTAAAATCATAATATTCAACCGACATCTCCTCTGTAAAAAGGTCTGACACCTTCCTGAAGTCACTTTCATACATCTTCCTGAAAGTAAACTCAATTGTCATGTCTGTATTCGGTGCATAGATTACATGGCGGTTATACTCTGCGTCATAATAATCATTTACTATAATAGGTTTCTCCACAGGTTTATAACTGTCCTCTACAATGAAGTCATTCGGAATAGTAACTCCATTTATTTTTAACAAATACCTGTTATACATATTCCTCCTATCCAAATGCCGGCTTGCGCGTCTGTTCTTTATACTCTTCAGCGCTCTGTTTTACAGATGAAAATACATCGTCCTTATCAACCATAGCCACAAGCTGCATGTTTGAAACTTCAGTGATTAAATATTCAGCTAAGCTTTCCATTTTTTCCATAAGTTCATCAATTTTGCCTGTCGCTCCGCTCTCATCCGACTCTATAAGCAACCTGCCATTTGAAGATATATTAAGTGCCTCCATATCAAGCCCTGTCATCACTGTATCTTCAAGCTCTCCCATGGCTTTTTCAACCGGTGACAGATTGCCCTCAATTCCAACGGCAACACCCGGCGGAAGCCAGTGACCTATATCATCCCTCATGAGTTTTGATGGTGAACCTATTCTAAAGAAATCTTTAACCGCATTGTATATTGAACCTGCCGCATTCTTGGCAGCATCTACAACAGAACCAACCGCACTCAGAATACCATTTTTTATTCCTTCAAGGATGTTTGAGCCCACCTCTTTCCAATCTACTTTGGTAAAAGCTTCTATCATTTGTTTAATAACCTGTCCAAGTGACTTAATAAGAGATGGTATGCAGTTTATAATACCGGTTATAATTCCTCCCAGAATCTTAAAGCCGGATTCTATGATTTGTGGTAAATGTTCTATTATCGTAGTTAAGATTTTTGTTATAACCTTTGTCATTGCTTCAACAACATTAGGGATTGCATCCGTTATTCCTTGCACAAGTTTAAGAATTAGCTGTATGCCTTTATCCACTATATCCGGTAAGCTTTCCAGAATTCGATTTACAAGTGCCGCCATGACATCGCCTGCCGCCGTAATGATATACGGAAGAGCATTCCCGATTCCTTCTGCAAGTTCCAAAACAATTTCAATTCCTTTTTCAAGAACATCCGGAAGATTCTTTAAAATACAGTCTATCAGTGAGGCAATCACGCTCTCCGTTGCAGTAAGAATGTTGGGAATGGTGTTGACAATTCCATTCACTATACTTAGTACAATGTTCACTCCACTATCAAGTAACCGGGGCAGCATATCAACAACACGCTGTATAAAAGCTGTAAGTACATTGCCTGCCATCGTTATAATATCAGGCAGCCTGCTTCCTATTCCCTCAACAAGACCTGTAATCAGTTCACCACCCTTTTGCATAACAACCGGGAGATTTTCGTCAATAAAATCCAGATACGCATTAAGCATTTCACCTACAACCGTAATAAGCTGTGGTAAACCATCCATGATTCCATCTACAAGATTTGTGGCTATTTCAATGCCTTTATCAAGTATCTGAGGTAACGCTTCTGTCACTGCCTGAGCAAGCGAATCAATTATGTTTCCGTCTGTTCCGAATATCTCCCCGGCAGCCAACTCCATATTATCCCTGATATCACTTATCAGCGCTTTTGCCGTTCCAACCCAGTCAAATTCCAATAATGCCTTTCCAAACTCCGTAAGCAGCTTCAATGCACCCTCTATTAAATATGGTGCCGCTGCAACTATTGAAGATGCAAGCTGTGACACTATATCAGCAGCAATCTTAACAATTTTACCGGCAGCTTTCTTTCCCATGCTCACTGCCTGAATAACAGAACTCAAAACTTCTTGAACAAGCTCAGGGATTCCGCTTAGCAAATTACCCAGCATTGGTATCAGATTCCCAGAAACGAACGTAAACACAGAATCATTTAATGCCTGTAATGATGGTCCTATATCCTCACCCAATGTAAGTTTTGCAAGAAGATTCTCTGTCGCCGACTTCATCGAAGCAAGTGAACCAGAAAAAGTTGTAGCCGCTTCCTTTGCCGTCGTTCCCGTTATGCCCAGCTGGCTCTGAATAACATGGATTGCGGCATAAACATCTGAAAGATTGTCCAAATTGTACTCAATCCCACTTATCCTGGAAGCATCGGCAAGAAGTCTTTCCATTTCCTCTTTTGTACCGCCATAACCCAGTTTAAGATTATCAAGCATTGTATAATTCTGCTTTGCGAAGCCCTGATATGCGTTCTGGATTGACGCCATCTCAGTACCCATCTTATTAGCATTATCAGCCATATCTATAACCGCCTGATTAGCAGCCGTAGTCAAGGCTTCCATATCATCGCCTGTGCTCTGTTTTAAAAATGCCGCAAAACCTGTTACAGTCTGCATATAATCATTTGCCGAAAGTCCTGCTGTTTTATAAGCCTGATCTGCGTATGCGAGCATGGTCTCTTCAGAGGTTTTAAGTTTCTCATATTCTCCGCTTATCTCCTCAACTGATTTTCCTACCTGCGAGGCATACTCTTCTATACTGTTGCCGCCGGTCCCGAATAATGTCTCTATACCGCCTATACTCTGCTCCAAATCAGCTCCAAGTGACAGTGCTTCCTTCACAGCCGCACCAATACCTGCTGCCGCAATCAGACCTTTTACCTTGCCAATAAAGCTGTTGCCTGCCTTTTCTCCTGCCTCATCTCCTGCTGATGACGCTTCACCACTTAATGCCTCACTGATTGACCCTCTAATACCCTTTGCGCTGGGGACAATCTGTACATAGGCTTTCGCGAGTTCTATTGCCATATCAACCCTCCCCTATGATACGCTGCCTTGCTTTTTCAAACTCCTCAGCGCTGTTATATGATTTCACATTGTTCTCTTTTTCCACACCAACCAGTTTTGCAAATATTGATACCGGACGATTAACACCGGTTTGAGCGTCCTTGCTTTTGCTCCATACAAGCACCGATAACCTGTCCACAGCAGCAGCAAGCAGTAATGTCCCAATAGGCTGCTTTAACCCCGCCTTTTTCATTTTGATTCTGCTGTCATCTCTAAGCCCTATCACTAAAACTGCCACCTTTTCAGGTGGCAGCAATTTAAAATCATATAGGTTATAGGTTTCAGCGAGATCACATATCAGAGCGTTCTCATCCGTTCTGATATATTCGGCGAGGACAATCAGTTTTTTATTCTATTGTTGGAAGTGAGAATATCACTGATTTCATAGAACATCTTTGTCATATCCACTCTTCCGTTATCATTTATGCAATGCTCCTTGAGTGCTTCATACTGTTCTTTGCATAATAATCTCTTGGCAACACGTACATATCGCTGGGGATTATTCTCTATTCCGTCAAGATCCTCAAGCAGCTCCCAGTCATTCAAAGCCGCCTCATCCACAGCATATTTAAACCCTGTTTTAGTCTCGCCTGTTAACATTATTCTTCTCCCTTCTGAACAAGATACTCATAGTGTGTATTGCCTTCGCTATCCGGATGAGCTGTAATTGTTGTCTCATAGGCGATTGCCGTATCATCTTTATAGGTGATATCCCCAACCTCACTCACTGCCGCATCAGGAATTACAATTCTTTTCAGGACATCCCCTTTTAATATCATGTCAACAACGAATGCACAGCTTGCCTGCTGTTTATTGTTAGCCTTTACGGTTATCCCTGTAGAAATTGTCCCTGTAACATTGTCATCTCCGTAAACGGACTTCAACGCCTCAATATTCAATGCCTCAATAAGCGCATACTTAAATGTATCAGGTTTTTCCGTCTGGATTGTTGCCACAACATCACCACCCCATGCCTTAATGTTCTCACTCTCAGGTGAATTAGAATTGACAATTCCATCCTCACTTATATAACCAAGTGACTTAAATGCAACATTAAGCTCCGACTTAGCATCCGTCGGCAATGTTGTTCCAAGCGGAGCTCTATAAATCGCCCCGCCCACCTTAGGTTTTCCGGTTGTTACATTTTCCGTCTGCATATCCTACCTCCTAAAAATATGTTATGTCATATACCGCCTGATAGCGGTATTCTTTTTTGGTTGTATCCGTAAAATTATAGTCACTGTTCAGCTCCGACTTTGATACATTTGAAAGCACTGCAATGTCATCCATTGCCTTCTTCACTCTTTCATTAAGTGCTGCTGCCTCATACATTGATTCCGCATAAGACTGAATTGTAATAGTTGCTGTATCTATGAAGTTTTCCCTTGAGCTTCCTGTCTTTTCAATTAACAGATACTTTTTCATCTTTGCATCTGACCTTTCGGTAACCACTTCTATTTCAAGCTGTTTTGACAGATATTCTTTTACAATTATTTCAATCATAGTCACCTCAATGCCTTTAAGATTGCATTGGTTTTAATATTATGTTTATTACCGGTTTCGATTGTTACATTACACCTTGAAGAACCTACATGCTGTGTTGAAGTACAGCCATTCACACTATTTAAAACCACATCAGCACGCTCCTGAAGCATGTCCATCATCTCCTGTGATTTAAGCCATTGCTTAACATTATCAGAGTTGAGTTTTACAGTTACTTTAGCCATACAGCTCCACCATCACCTTCTTATTCCAATCGCCCGGTACCAGCTCATCAATTCCCTCAATCGGATATCCAAAGCTCTTCCACGTCCTATTAAAAAACTTAACTGTACAGTCATTCCAATCATGCACATCACTTTTAGGAATGGCGAGAGTATACACTGCTTTCTTTCCTGTCAAATCAGTAGTAGCAATTATATCCGTTGAGCTTGCCGGAGAGACAAGAACATTCTCCACATCAACATACTCCGTGTCATACACCGGATGGCCGAACCTGTCACTTCCTGTCCGGTTCTTAATCTGAAGCTGAATCGTTATGCCCTTCAACACCATATAAATCCATCACTCCTATCCTCTGCCGCCTTAGTCCAAGTCTAGCTAACTCAGATTTTTTTATAAAAAGACCTCCACCCGGAACGAGATAAGTCCCCGATACCGTATAACCAAGAGCTGACTGTGACATCTGCGATAAGGGTTCCGAATTGGTTGAAGTCATAAGCGTTCTTGCAGTAACATCTATCGTCACGCTTTTCACAACGCTGGCATATGCCTCATCTGACTCCACCATATTATCAAGGTTCTTTCCGACCTTTGAAGCCTCCACTCTTAAACTGTCCGATACAATTTTTAAAAGAGCATCGGCCCTCTTCTCCTCACTCGGTGTCATTGCACGCCATAGTATCGTCATATCCTCTAATGTGGCAAATGTCATTTCTTTTCTCCGCCTTTCTTCTCGGCAGTTCTGCGTTTGGGCTGCACGGCTGTCTTTTCTTCTACAACCCAGTCACCGCCTGAAATAACACAAGCGGTCTCTATGACCGCCTGCGTCTTAATATTTCTATATTTCATCACTCAGCCTTCTTGATTCTCGCAAAGGAATCCGCATCGAGAATACCCCAGCCAAGGTATACCTCTGCACGAATATAGACCTGTCCATGTCCCTTAAGGTCATTACCGGAATTATCAGGATCACCATATTCAATTACCTCGAGCTTAATGTTCTTGGCATATCCCCAGCGGAACATGTTCTCAAAGTCTCCGACAATTCCCTCATCCTTCTCACCTGTCGACACCGTCTTGTTAATTTCAAGTGTCTGTGCACCTAATGTCGAAGGCTTTCCGCCAAAACGGAACTCAGGATATCTCTGCTCTCCGTTAGTGTTCTTAAGCTTTGAAAGCCCTGTTCTCGCCGCTGGGGAAATCGCAATGCCTGTTACATCACGCTCAGAGCCTTCGACAAGAGCAATGGCAGCATCGATATTGTCATCAATTGCTGCCTCTGCATAATCAACCGTCTGTGTAACCTTGGAATCAAAATTGTTTGTCCCGATTACACTTGACGCTGTTCCTGTTCTTGGATTCACGCCATGCATTGCTGCAATGTCAAGACCCTTGGCAACCTTCTTTGCAAAGCCTTCATTGAAAGCCTTGAGAATCTCTATTTTCTCCTCCTCGGTAGAATATAAGAACTCATCCGATACTCTCGCCCCATACTCAAATTTAATAGGTATAATAGTAACCGGAGCAAGTGAAATTCCACCCTCCGACTTAGCCCCGCCCTCAGCCACAATGTCAATCTCCTTGTCCATTGTGAAGGTGAACTCCTTCTGCCCATTGAACGGAATAGGATGCTGCTTTGATAATACAGCAAGCGACGACCTGCCCTTCACCTTGTTAATTAAATCAGTGACCAACTGTGGGTCAAATAAGTTTCCTCTTGTTGTTGCCATGTTATAATCCTCTCTTTCTATTCATTTCGTGTTAATCCAGCAGCAAGCTTTTTATATGCCGCTGCCTGTGTGTCCGCCGCATGCTCAGGATCGGCAAGTGGCGGTACCTGAATGCCACCACATAAAGACTTAAGCGACTGTGCACTCTGCCTTATGCTCTCCTCATCTTCTCCCTGGATAAACTTAATGGCCTCATAGGATAAACCTGTCTCATGAGCTATTCGTGTTTTTACCGAGTCCGTCTCGTAAGCCTTAAGCCTGGCATCCCTTTCTGCTATCTGCTTGTCATAACCGGCAAGCTTTTCATTTGCGGCTGTAATTGACTTATTGAGCTCGCCTATTTTTGTCTCATACTCCTTAGACTTGATAGCAAAATCATCAGGTGATACATAACCACTGTATTTCTTCTCCTGCGTTTCTCTTTCTCTCTTAAGTCTCTCTCCTATTGCCGCGTCAAACTGCTCCTGTGTTTCAATAGGTGTAAATTCTCCCATATTACTCCTTTCCCCACTTACCCGGTGGTATCGGTTCTTTATACTAAAAAACCACCCTCTCAGGTGGTTAATAGCCAATTAATAACTGACTCTCTGTTTTCTTTTTTCCTTACTCTCATTGCATTTCCAATATGCAAGTATGACACTGTCAAGCAGTGCAATCTCTATGTCATCCCTAAGGGATTTATATCCAAATCCTCCGTTGGTTCCAATAGCTCTTTTCTCACAATTACTGACAGACTGCACAAGTGATGGTTGCCCCATGTGCCTTATGTTCTGATTGAATAAGCCCTGCTCAAATGCCGCATTGGCGGCTATAATCTCTTTAACAGTCGGAAGCACCGGAGCTTTGAGCTTGTTTTCTTTCATCGCCTCTGCCAGAAGCTGCTGCCCGTTTGCTCCATCGACAACCACTGCCCTTATATCTGCCTTCACAAGAAAATCTATAATCCATGTAAGACCTGCCCTCACCTCACGGCAATCTACCGTTTCTACAAACACCTTGTCACCGCCTGTCTTAACAGCAACAGACACGGCAACATTCGTACCATCGTGACCGAACTTAATTCCGACAAACAGCTTTCCCTTAAGCTTCGGAAGCTGTCCAACCTGCATTGCCTCCCATTCAGCCCTGCTGATTGCGGATTTCTGATTGTATTTAATCCACAATCCCAGACGCTGGATATTAAAATCTATCTCATCTGTGCCTATCTCGTCCATGACTGAACGCTCAGTAAACACCGTTCCAAGTGATGGATTTGTCTGATACCACAAATCGCGGTTATGAACATCGGACTGCTCCGGCACCGACCATTCCGCCCAGCCTGTGTTATAAGTTTCTCCGGCAAGTGTCTTCTGCCGGAGCTTTGTGAACACAGTGCCGGAGCTTACAGGTGTTGGCGGCGTACCACAGAACAGTGTCTGCGGATTTTTACTGTCTGTAACAACATACTTTAGAGCAGATTCCTGATCATCTGTATACTCCTGAGCCTCATCGATTATAAGCAGGTCAAAACCTTCACCAAGTCCACCCTTAGAGGATCGTGTACGAAAATCACAGGTTCCTCCACTGCCATCAAGCATGAGAATCTTTTCAAGACCGAGCTGCTTCGTTGCGATGTAATGCTTATCATAGCTCTCGTCCTTCTTTTTTCTGACAACCTCTGTGTAGCCCATGTCGTCAAGGAACTTTTTAAGTCGCAAAAAAGCCGAATGGCTCGTTGTCGTTCTATGTGCTGTGTGTAAGATATGTTCGCCCTTGGTGAGCCCATATTCCTCACGCATGGCTACAATTTCATTCTTACCATTTCGTCTCGGCACGGAATATCCGAACTTTGTATGAATCCATAACCCATCCTCGTTAACTGCCAATATATCGCTCATCAATAGCTGCTGCCATTCCTGAGCCGTTCTTCCAGTCTCCTCATACAGTGCAACTGCATCCTCACCATAGGACTTATAATAAGGCAGGACAACGGACTGAGTAGGTGTCTGGCAGCCTTTTCTTATTTCTTCAGCCATACAGTTCCTTTCCGTTGCACCGGTGCAACTTTTGCAATAAAAAACCACCTTCTCAGGTGGCTTATTTAATCTCCATTATATCTTTTATTTCATCAAATGGGATTCCAACATATAATGTGCCTGTGTCTAGCTCAATTTCTTCTTTACCTGAAGATGTATCAAACTCACTTTCTGTGTTAGTTATCAGTCCCCTGAATCGTTTGCCGTCAATATCTGTCAAAACGACTTTTTTCCCTATAAACTTTTCTATCTGCTTATATGTCATGACTGCCTCCTTTTACTTGGATAATCTGGCACAATATGAAAACCTCTGTTGGAATAATGAATTTTAAATACGGATGTTTCTGCTGTCTTTCCATTCTTATTATTCACAACAATACCAATTATCTTATCATTTGTTATAATTATCTCTTTATTATCCCATTTTCCCGAACGGTCAACGCGTATTTTCCCTTTTCCAGAATACTTATGAACAAGTTCAAGAATTTCCTCATCACTAATTGTTAAATAAGATGGACCATACTCTCCTTTAGCTTCTAAGATAGCCTTACGCTCCTCATATCTGCGTGTTCCCTGTCTATGTACTTCCTGGTCTGACGTAATGGTAGCTATATTACAATTAGGAATTGTATTTTCTCTTATAAATCTCTGTACTTCGTTGTCTGCTGTTTCTAAACCTATTGTTTTTCTTGTTTCTATTTTATCACTTTCATCTTTTGTTTTCCACTGCTTTGAGTGAACATTCTGAACTTTTCCGCTTCCGGGATTATAATCAACCGTACATCTGCACCGCTGATGTCTGCGGTATACATCCGACGGCACATCAGGATATGTATATGTACCTGCGAGCCTTGCACACCACTCACAACAGCCTCCTGATAGTTTCCGGACTATCTTTGGTGAAAGCCCTAATTTTCCATGAAATTCCGAATTGACTTTTATAGAATCATCGACAACGCTTTGTGAGAAATTTTTAACCGGTTCATCAAGCAACCACTTGACATTTTCAAAGACCTCACTTGAAATCCTGTTTATGATTCCTTCAATCCTATCATTATTCAACTCTGGCTTAATCGCCTTTATTCCAATGCCTGCTGCCTCATTGAGCGACTTCTGCACCTGCACCGATGCATCTGCTATAAGATTATAATTATCAGACATTGTAGGCTCTATGATACGCTTGGCGATATTATAATACATCTGTCCATCCGGCAGAACAGCAGACGTGATGTTATTTTTATATGCAGAAGCAAGAATATCGCCAAGCTCCACTGCATAGTCATTAGCATCGGAATATGTTGCTGTTCCAGTTTTTATCTTACCCAACAGTGCAGCTATTTTTTCACTGCTTTCACAGGCTGAATTAAAATCCCTTTTAATTGCCTCTAAAAGTTCCGGTGCGACATCATCCACTCACATCACCACCTGACTGCGTAGGTAATTTACTTGCATTTATTCCGGTAAGATTTCTCAGATTGTCTGTATTGAAATATCCCGGCACGGCCTGATTGATTTTAATAGCACCGTCGCCAATACTTGAAAGCATCGCCGCATCAGGCTCAAATATCGGTTCCCATACCGACTTAGTGAGATAAAGCTGCTCTCTTTTATATTGATAATCGTCTCTCATGCAGGCGGCAAGATATCCGGCATTTATAAACCCGCTTCCGAATGTTCTCTGTGCTTTCCTCGCAAGTAATCTAAGGTTCTCGTGAGATGCCTTAATTGCCTCCGCACTAGATGGATTGTCAGAAACAAAGCCCAAATCATCCATTGTAAGCCCTGTCTCACCTGCAAATAGAGCTGCGAACATTCTTAATTGTTCAATATAAGGTGTCATGCTCTGCTGTGTGAACTGCCCCACCTTCGGCACATCTCCATCATCATCCTTCCCGAAGTCCAACATACTACTCATCGTAGCTTTCCACTTGTCAACCTCTATATCATCGCTCAGACCAAGTATGTACTTCTGCGGAAATGAATAAAATTCAGCAGACACTTCTGAACGTCTGAGCGTTCTCAGTGCTGCCTGCATGATTCGCATACACGCACGGCTTATACGCGAGTGACCGAATGGTCTTGATGCATCCGGCCTGTAAATGATTGGAACCAACAGCGGATAGCCTACTCTTGTTAGTCTGACATCCGTCCTGACAACTCCCTTTGTTATATACTCCGTCTTGCCAGGAGTGAAATAAGCTTCAAGCAGCACATTATCATTGTCATCCCTTGATAAAACTGCATATCCCTCAGAAAGCAACCCTGTTATCGGGTCAATGGTTCCTGTTGCATTTCCGCCATCAATCACCTGCAGACGTGGAAAGCCCTCTCCATCCGGTGAGATATAAATAAAACAGCACGATGATATCAATGCCGATAGAACTGCATTGTCAAAAAGCACATCCGGATTATTCATTGAGAAAATCTGCTGTACATCAAAATTATCATCCTCAAAACCATTGAATATAAGTCTGTCTGCGAGGCTGTCAACTGCCTTTCCACACCACCCAAGTGTTTCCGTAAGCCATCTCATATCCGGCGGTATCATTGTGCTCCTGTCAATGATAGTGTTCTTCATGTCATAGTATTCATACCGCGTCAAAACCCTTGTTCTCTTGCATGCAAGCTTGTTACGCATGTATTCTATTCCCTTAAGCTGTGCCATCTTGCACCCCTTTCCGTTTCTCAGCGAGAAATATTCACAGTGACGGCGTGAACCTCTTTCGAGCACGCACCGGGGGAGGTATGCCCCCTAAGCTATGTACTCCTGTAATCAGCCCAGTTACATGACTGGGGGAGAACTCTGTTGCTTAAAACCTCTGTACGGTTACTATCTGCCGTGCCTCTTGACTCGATAAGTTTATCTGATTTCTGCCTGTTACAGGTCCAGTGTGCAAGCTGTAAGTTGCTGATATCACTCGGATGCCCGCCCCGGGCAATTGGAATTATATGGTCAATGCACGGTGAAAGCGGATGCGGATACTTCTTGGTAAAGTCTACAGGATTTCCGCAAATTCCACAGCATGTCTGGGTGGCATATATTTTCTTTTTATTTTTCTCAAATGCTCCTCTGTGCGTTCCGTCCCTATCAGGTCTTACGCTCTTAACCGTTCCAGCCATATCTACCTCCGGCAAATAAAAAGAACCGGGGACTCATCTCTTCCTCAGCTCTTTTTGATAATACCATATTAACACATCTGAGTATTCCATTCTATTCCAACTTTTATTTTTTTTCATTTTTTTTCTGTATCTGGTATAATAAAATTATTTAAAGCCTTTGAATGGATTCTATGTATCTGCGTCCAGCTTATATCAAGCTCCCTGCAGATATCCTCCCATCTATGATTCATGATATATCTTCGTGTCAACACATTACGTTCATCAGCAGAAGTTAATCTCGATATGGCATTATCTATCTCCTGGAGCTTCATTATACTTAGATAGCGTTTCTTTGAATAATTCTGTTCTGCTGCCTTGATTCTTACGACCAGAGTTGACAGATCTTTAAGTTCATGGCTGTTTCCTCCGCCGCCTTCTGCATGTGACGGATAAAAACTCATACGCAATTCTTTATAAACACTCTCTGCTCTCTTCATCTCCTTTTTCGTCTCTTGATATTGCCACAGATATTCCTTCTTCTTCTCATTGTCCTCCACTATTCATCCCCTCTTTTCTTTTTTGTTTTTAATATACTCTGTGCACTTATCTCCTCCCTTGCATGGTCTGTGATGTCCCATTATGAGAATATATTGACAGCACACCTCCACCGCTCCTGATGCTTGATATCTGTATTTACATGATAAACATTTGCGTTTTCCTTCATTCTTCCTAGGCATTGCTCGCACCTCCTAACCGAACGGTATACCGTCATCATCAATACCTACAGGTAACTGCATGAATCCATCCTCAGCAGTAAACTCCGGACGAGGTACAGGAGTGTTTGCTGATCTTGTCTGTCCTGCTGCCTTGCTGTCCGCAAACTCCTGCTCTTCCACAATGACATCCGTTGTGTATACCTTTTGTCCGTCCTTATTGGTGTAGCTGCCGGTCTGTATGCGACCTGTAATCAGTACTCTCATGCCCTGGTGAAAATACTTCTCGGCGAACTCTGCTGCCTTGCCGAATGCCACACAGCTTATGAAGTCGGCTGTTGGTTCGCCAGTGTCAATTTTTCTTGTTCTCCGGTCTACCGCAAGAGTGTACCGCGCTATTGTCATTGTGTTCTCGCCTGTGGCTGCTCTTATGTCCGGGTCGCGGGTCAGGCGCCCCATTAAGATTACTTTGTTCATTCCGGTTTTTTCTCCCTTCTTGCAATCTTTTCTCCTATCTTCCGCTACGCAACATACAGAACAACAGCTCCGTTGTTGACCTTTTTCGTCCCCCCTGCACACATGGATAAATAATTCTCATTTCCCATTTTATATTCCTATTCAATTCCGTAGGGTTTTCATATTCTTCCTCTGGTTTAGTTCCCCATGGAACCGGAACTATAATTCCATAATGTAAAGACGATTCAGAATTACATTTTATTATGTGCTGGTCTAACTTTCTGCTTCTCATTTCCGGCTGTATATTTTTATAACAAGCCATTGTTGTTACTATGTAATTTTTTTCACCAAGAAAATTAAGACCATTACCGCTAAATACATCTTCCCTGCAGCTTTTAACCTCGTAGCATGTAAATATTCCCTTCTCGATATCACTCTGATAAACAACACCTTTAGGCTCAAACTGCATAAAATCTATTCTCTTAACATTAGTTGTCCCATAATCAATGCTAACTTCCTTGCTCCATGGCTTGCCATGACTGCTTAACCAGCACTCCAAAGCTTCACTTAAAAATTCTGTTGTTTTTCTCCTGTCCATTTCTGCCCTCAGTCCTCCTTGTAATGTACATCAACCCAGATATGCCCTCTCGCGTTTCTTCCAGACCTCATTCTTATGCATCAAATGTTACTGCTGCCATATTGTTCACCTCACTTAGGTGATATTTTTGCTGTAATTTTTATGTAAATTGGAGAATGGGGCTATTGATTTTAGCCCCTGAAATCTAAGGTTAAATTCTTTGCTTCACTTGGTCGGCAATTTATGTATAAGTCAAATATAAACGCAATTCCACCAGAATTACTTGTTTGTGTTAATCTCTCCATTCCTGCTCCTTTCCTATCGCACCGGGTAACAATTTCCTTTAACATCCACTGTCAAGACAGCACTCCGCATATTCCTTTTCGTTTTCTATCTGCTGTATCACCTTATCAGCATTATAAACTGCCGGTTCCTCATCAATAATTTTACAGAATCTTCTGTATTCATCTTCGGTTAAACAGTATTCACTTGCTCTATCCTTCAAACTTATCCGATTAATTAAATCCATTATATCTGCTTCTCCTCTCTATTTTCCCGCTGTCCTCCCGAGCTTCTCGACCAGCTTCGCCGCATATTCCTCGTCAATATTCGGGTGCAGAATTGCGTCTGCTGCCGCGAGCATCAGTTTATTAATCTCCTTACGTTTCTTCAGCTCGTCCGCACGTTTTAAAGCTTTGCTGTTGAGCAGCCATTCCGCACATATTCCCGGCTGTATGTCTCTTCGGTATTCTTCAACGATTGCCGCTCTGTCCTCCTGTGGCATATCCGTGTCATCCAGAATACCTTTTAATTCATCCGCTCCCACGATTAAGCCCGCTTCCGTCTCCAGTGCCCTTTCAAGTGCTTCATTTACCATCACAATGTATTCCTCCGCCTCTTCAGGGCTTGCCGCTCTCCGGCTGATTACTTTTTCAAATTCCTGCCTGATTTCCGTTGCCGTGCGTATACGCTTAGCGTCAAGCGTTTTCTCCATAAGCTCGTGAGGCGGTCTGTCAGGTGTTGCAGTATAGAAGATGCACTTGCCGTATTCTGCCGTTCTTTCCTCCCATGCTGGATACACAAATGCGGCTATCGGTTTTTGTGCCACCCATTCTCTTTTCTTCGATACAATCTTCTCTCCGTCATAACAGAGTCCCGCTTTGTCAAGCACTACCGGGATTATGATGCACATCATATATGCGTACACCTCTTCCGACTCATCCTGATCTGCACCATCTGTCCCCCGCCTCGGAACATCATAATTCTCCTGAAGCATGAGAATTAGATACTTTTCATCTGTCGGAAGTACGTTCATGATGCTGCCGAACACATCATGTACCACATCATCATCTTTCAGTTCACTTCCTATGCACCGGCTAAGTACTTCCCCCACTGCCATGCCCTCAATCTCGAGACTGAGCATCTGGTCTCCTATCTTCTTTGTCAGGCATGACTTCGCTATATCAAGATACTTATAAAATTCATTTTCAGACAGGGCAAGGAACGGTGTATTAATCTCAGCTTCCACCATGCCTTCTGATACATAGGCTCCTCTTATTCTCGTAATTCCGCAATTTCTCGCGTCCATTCTGCGCTTAAGCTCTCTGATATCTGACTGTAATAACATTCTTAATTCCCGCCTTTCCCGTATTTTAATTTGTTCTTGTCCCAGTCCGGGTAACAATCCTTTAAATGGTTCTCCATTATCTGCAGCATCTCGATTCTCAGTCCATGGCTACCATTGTCGAGCAGTCCGTGATGGTACCGGCATCCCGTTACGCCGTTCTGTTCAATGCCGAGTCCGCCGGCAGACTTGTTGACAAAGTGCATGCAGTCCTTTAAGGCGTACTCAAAACAGCTTGTGCCTTCCATGTGGTAGTTCATTCGACAGAAAATACACATGTCGCCGTCGCGCTCATATATGGCTTTCTTGGTTTTTGCCGAAAACTGAAGCCTTTTTGTGCTCTTATTCATGCTGTCCCTCCCCTGCTGCCTGCTCAAGCATGTTTTTGAGGTCATGTACCTTCACAAGTGCCGTTCCCCACAGCTCATTTTCTATGCTTTCAGAGAGTTCCCCGACAAGCCCCCGCATTAAGGATTTATGCGGGTTTGCGGTTTTTGGCGTGCTCTCCCGCTCATGCTTTTTCATTGTCTCCGGCACGAGCTCCGGAAAGTCATTCTCAATGTCTGTCTGCCCCGGTATCTGCTCCTCCGGTGGTGCCGCTGCAGGTGTCGTAACGCCTGTCTGAGGCTTCGACTTGTCAACCTTTGCCTTATGCACCTTTGATTCTTTCCTGACCTCCTTCTTTTCCGTCTTAGGCTCTGTATGTTGCACCGGTGCAACTTCAGCTTTTTCGGCTGTATCCGGATAAGGCTCACCGTACAGTTCACTCCATCTCTGCTCTGCCGTTTTCCCCGTGCACCTCTTAAAATCCGTCAGTGCCTCACACGCGTCATGCAACTGCTGCCATGTAACTTCCTCGAACTCCCCCGTCCTTGAATTGACTGCACGGTTGGTTGACGCGTCATTAAGGATCAAAAGGATCCTTCCCACTCCGTCAAGGCGCACACTGTACGTCTTTTCCCCTGCAGGTGCCATTATTCTCTGGAAGTGCTGCATATTCACAGAACAGCCAAGTGCCTCCCTGTGAAGTTCTATGAACATGCCCGGTTCATCATGCAGGAGCTGTTTTACTATTCGCTCTATGAGTGTTCCGCCTTCTTCCGGTGCCTGTGAGGCTTCAAGGCATACCTCTATGTCGCTCACCTTCTTCTCCTCGTCCACCTCCTCCTTAATGCTCTGTATCTCCGCCTTGGAGTAGGACGGAGTGAGTGCCTCGTTGACGGCATCCGGAAGCTGCAGCATAAGTGTGAGCTTCGCGTAGCCGAAGCCCTGATATTTTGCCTGCAGGCGCTCTGAGTAGCCTCCCTCTGCGAATTTATCATTAATACTGATAAAACGGCTTACCTGTGTCTTGTCAAGGCTGTACTCGGCCTGCGCAAATTCAGCCACCGTCTTGTAGCCAGATTCCGCAAGCACGTTCGTATCGCGGGCTACCTTGAGCAGATAGCCGATGCGGACAAAGCCCTCCGCCGTTTTCTGGAGCTCGCTGTCAAGCTCCGCTTTATATTCCCTGTATGTTTTCTGATATGTTATTACGTCCATCAAAACACCTCTCCCATTCTGTCTTTATCGTGTTTTTTAATATCCTGCTGCCTCCATGAAGTCCTCCATAAGTCCTTCAAGCACCCTTGTGTTGTTCTTTTCCTGCAGCTCCCTGATATTCTCCTCCCTTTTCTGTCTGGAAGCCGCCGCCAATTCATGATCCTCATGGCTCATGCGCTTCCTGATTTCTCTCTGCCATTCACGCAGGAAAGGTTTTACTTCCTCAATCTCCGGCTCCTCGTCATCCATGCCGCGGTGCTGCCTTATCGTGCCTCCCGGCTCCACCTCGATGGTGTAATACGGCTTGTCCGGCTCTTCGGTCTTGCGGAGAAAACATATATACGTCTCGTTCTGGGCTATTCGGTCAAAATAGCGGTCACTAGCTCCGGCACAGTGGTGAAGCTCCCTGCCTTCTTTCACAATGTCGATATTCTTCTTCGGAACCACAATCATGTATTTATCGTTGTGGTATTCCAGCTTTCCGGCTATCTCTTTAAGAACCTTCTCCGCGTTAGGGTATCTCTGTGAATACTCATCTGCGGTAATCTCAGCCTCCCTTTCCTTGATTTCCGCTGCAGCTTCATCATGCCTGCGCCTAAGCTCCCTCGGACGGAATATCATCTCATCGGATGTGTCCTTCTTAAGCCTCAGGCACATGTCCATGTAGTCCTCGTACTGGCTGATTACCTCTCTGATACTTTCTCTACAGTACTGCTCCCTGCGCTGGCGCTCTATGTAATTCATTGCCTGTTCAGGACTGAACCTCAGCTTTGCCCATGCCATGTTGCTTGTATAAAGTCTGTTTTTCATAAGCCATGCCAAAACCTTGTCCGACAGCTTTTTATGATTGCGCTCGCTCCACTGCAGCCACTCAAGCATCAGTCCGTCACCGTTCCTGTCACGCAGGCGGTTGATGAGCTGGCGGTCTGATATTCTGAATACCTCCTCCATGCTTGTGCCTTTGATATTAAGGACTCCGCAATATGCCCCCGTATAAGAGAAGCGCCCGCTTTCTTCTGACATTAGCTTGTAGAACCTTCCCCTGAAGAGCAACTCCATAAGCGTGTACATGTCTCCGTCAAAACATGTTATCAAATCATCATACGCAAGCTCCATGCCTGCTGCCGCAAACTCCGTGAAGAGCTCCGTCCATGCTTCGACTTTCGTGCCTTCAAGGGCTTCTTTTATACCAATGGGATACATGTACTGTTTATCTGCTATTTTGTGCTGCTGCGAGTTGCTTTTGTTATCAAATTCACCGCCACACTGTCTGTAATACACATTTTTATGCGGTGCCGTGTTCGCCCCCCTTCCTGTAAGGATCCTGATTTTCTCATACACATGGACGTCTGTCTCCTTGACAGTCACCTTTCCAAACACCATGCAGAACCTTATGACGGACATCGTGTCATCAACAGGCTGTACAACCGCAACGTCCTCTGAGGCGAATACAGCCCTCTTTCGTGTCTTAAATCTTATCCTGCTGCCACAGTGCGGGCAGGACACAATATCATTGTTTCTCACCGGCTCTCCATTGTCCTGAGTGTATTTCTCTCTCGGAGCACCATTATGACATATCGTGCATACGAACTCCCCCGTGTCCTCATCTTTGAATGCGAAGTCCTCCCCGACTGCGGTTTTATAAAACCAGTCCTCTATGTCATCCGGAAGCGGCGGTATTTTTGACATGACATCTTCAACTCTTTTCTGGCGCCTTTTCTCGCCCTCCTCCCTTCGTTCACATGCCCATTCATATTCGGCTTGACTTATCAGTGCAAAAATACTGGTCATATCAAGTTCTGACCTGCCAAACTTATCTTCATTCTTGAACTTATCAAAAAGAAGATTTTTGTCATTATCCGACAGCCTGAAAAGCTTCGCCTTGTTCTTGTTGTAATACCTGTACTGCCACTCAGTCTCTATGTCATAGCTCCATTCCAGCTTGCGTGCAGTCCATTCACCGCGCGGAAGCCATGTGGCATAATTTTTTTTGATATGTTTATACAGTGCCTCGATTTCAGGATTCCACCGCAGAAGACATTGAGGACTATTATGTTCTCTATCTCCTGCACAATCGTCCACCAGCCCTTTTCCCTGCATTTGGGCGGCGGAGTCTGCTCAACAAGCTTTCTTCTCATAGACTTCCTCCTCCAGCTTCCGCGATGCATTAAGTGTATAACTACATCCTGCCTGCTCTGCTGTTACCACAAACAGCTTGGCTCCGGTTATCATGCCGTCTTTTTCAACAATCAGCCCGAGGATGCTGCCCTCAACGCCTGTCACAGACGGGTGTTCTCCTCTTGCAATGGCAATACAGCCTCTTCCCTTGGCTTCTGCCCTGTCGCTGGATACTGTCACACCTATCCTGAGCTGCTGCCATTTTTTCCTCGCAGGATGGGTTATTATGTACCGCATGCCCTCCATGGCGAATCTGAATGGTGTGAGTTCCTCGATAAGGGTTATCTTCGTGCATGCAATCCTCTCATCATCGTCCTCGTCAATATCCCCTGCTGCCTCGACAATGAAGAACCGGTTGGAACCATCAAATGCATAGTAGGCCAGACACTCAAACGGATTCTCACAGCAGTGGAAACCGCTTGAAACGGTCTTGCTTGCCTCAACCTCCTTGGTTTCGCCCGGCGTAAAACAGCAGGTCTCTTTTTCACCATTGCCCAAGCGTGATATAAATTCCTTGGTAAATCCCTTGTAAGCTCTCATGCCGTCTCCTTTCCGAGGTAATACTTCTCTGCAAGCCCTCTTCTTGTCCGCTTGTCTGGAATGCCTATGGCAAACTCATGTGAGCCCATAATCCGCTTTATGGTTGTTGTCTTTTCGACTATGCGCTTATCGACCACAGCTCTATGCTCATAGCCGGACTCAGCAGTGAGCGCTATGTAGCCGGCAAGGTCTTTGCCCTTACGGCGAACCGCCAGGGCAAATTCCGGTGATTCGGTGCACATTGTTTTTAACTCGTCCGTCCAGTCAATGAGCACCCCCGCAAGCTTCAGCTCCCTGCTCTCAACCTCAAGCTTACCCAGTGCCGCAAGTAGCGGCGTTGTAAGCTCCCCGACTATGCCGTCCGCATAGTCCTGCGCGTCCTCCTTGTCGATTCCGTTCTCCATGGCAATCTGCATTAACGCCTCCGTGTCACCTTCGGCTCTCTGTGCTGCTGCCGCCCTGTTAATCTCCTCCGCTGAGTCAAATTCCCCAAACTTGTCAAACATGTGTTCTCTCCTTCCTATTTATCTCAGTCACAAGCCATGACTGATAGCCTATATCGTTTTCTGTGTCGAAGCTTACCTCATGCTCTTTCAAAAGCCTCATAAGCTCCTGCCACAATTCTTTATTTGCCACGTCCCTGCCCTTTGCCGTCCTCCAGTCCGCCGCCTCCCACTTGTCCGGCCAGTGCTGTGTTATAGCTCCGGCTATGTAGGTTGACTCCGTGTATATCGTGAGGGCACATGGCTCACGCAGACGTTTCAATGCCTCGATGAGGGCTGTGAGCTCGGAGGCATTCATCGTCTGTTCGCTCACGGTAAACACCCTGCTCAATGTGGCGGGTCCTTTCGATGTCTGCGTTTCAAGGACATAGCCTACTGCACCGTTTTTTGGTTTTACTGTCTTAATGCCGGACTGCGTAATGATATTGACGTGCTGCATCCTTACCCTCCTCTCTCATCGTTTTTTATTCTGTATTCCGTGTAACGGTAATAGCTCATTCCGGTGTAGCGGTTCACGCCGCTCACAATTGAATCCTTGTCTATGTAGTAGCCCGGTGTCGGCTTCGGGCCATTCTCCACAAGGTCGCGGAGTGTCCAGCGGCGGTACTCCTTGCGCTCCGGCTGTGGCCGGATGAGGTTCTTGGAGGTTGAGTAGCTCTTAAACTCCCTGCATTCATCCTCTGTGAACATTGAGAGCTGCCCCTCTATCTCATCGGTCGGTTGTTTTACTATGTACGAAGCCAGGTCTGCATAGCCGCCGGACTCATACAATGATTCATAGTTGATTCTGCCATGTGGCCACAGCTTCTGCAGAAGCCTGTCCGTGTCAACTCCTTTTATACGGTTGACCAGTATATGCAGGTGGACTCCTCCTCTGGCTCCTATCTCAAGGCGCTTGATATATTTAAGTCCTGCTCCATGCTTCTTGTACTCTGCCTTGACCTGCCTAAGAAACTTCTTAATGTCCTCACGCACCTGTTCAAGCGGCGGACGTTCACCTGCCTTGTATTTCACAGTGCACCATAAATCATCTTCCGTGAAAT
>OLWA01001462.1_pt1 | contig 24397 bp, 13 predicted proteins | sample 1673251 | NCBI WGS metagenome assembly OLWA01 (sample SAMEA3178937, study PRJEB25190) | human gut metagenome | biome: human gut; feature: human-associated habitat; material: faeces | place: Austria | collected 2013 | reverse complement strand
TCCTTATGGAACAACCTCAGTTTACCCCCGTTGCCGAGCTTTCCTACACTCAGGCCACTTCCGAACTCGATGCCATACTCCGCAACATGCAGAGCGACAGCTGCGACATAGACCTTCTGACCGCCTACACCCGTCGCGCCACCGAACTCCTGCGCGAATGCCGCCGCCGTCTGCAGGCCACCGACGAGGAGCTGAAAGCCATCCTCGCCGACCTCGAGAAATAGGCAGAAACGCACTCCCGTTTCCCCGCTCTCCCATTCATCATTAACCTTGCCACACCATGAAATCCGTCATTATCCTATCGTCAATCCTCATATCGTCATTGATGACAAACGCCTCTGTAATCACCCAGCAGCTCCACTCCGGCTGGAAATTCCGTCAGAACAACCTAATGCAGTGGCACCCCGCCACCGTTCCGGGAACCGTACATACCGACCTCATGGCCTCCGGCATGATTCCCGATCCATTCATTGCCCAGAACGAGCGGATGGTACAGTGGGTCGACAAGGAAGACTGGCTCTATTCCACCACCTTCGATCTCGACCCCACGGTGGGCGCAGCCGACAGCGTGAGCCTGGTGTTCGACGGCCTCGACACCTATGCCGACGTGTTTCTCAACGATTCTCTCATTCTAAAGGCCGACAATATGTTCCGCCGCTGGGAAGTTCCCGTTGCGTCGCTCCTGAAACCCTCCGGCAACGATCTCCGCATCCTTTTCCACTCCCCGCTTAAAACCGACATTCCCAAATACGAGGCTCTGGGCCTGAAATATCCCTATCCGGCGTCAAACGACCAGTCGGAAAACGGCGGCGTATTCAATAAAAAAGTAAGCGTCTTCGCACGCAAGGCCGGTTATCACTATGGCTGGGACTGGGGCCCGCGTCTCGTCACTTCGGGCATCTGGCGTCCCGTCTACCTCAAGGCATGGTCGGGCCCGGTGATTGACGATGTGTTCATCCGCACACTCTCAGCCTCCGGCAAGGAAGCCAGCATGACGGCAACCGTAGAAATCAACTCTCCGGCCCTCGTCAAGGGCTGCACCGTCACCGTGGGCGGCGAGAAGACCTATGCCCGCACCAAAACAGACCTTATGCCCGGCCTGAACCGGATTGAGATCCCCTTTACCGTCAAAAATCCGCGCCTCTGGTGGTGCAACGGTCTGGGAAGCCCTGAATTATACAGATTCGATGTAAAAATATCCGCCGGACACAACATAGCCGCCACCCGCTCTGTCACTGCCGGAATACGCACCATCGAGCTTGTGCGCGATGACGACGCCCAGGGGCGCACATTCTATTTCCGGCTCAACGGACGTCCGGTATTCGCCAAAGGAGCCAACTATATTCCCTCCGACAATTTCCTGCCCCGCGTCACCACCGAACAATACCGTCGCACCATAGCCGACGCAGCCCGCGCCAACATGAACATGCTCCGCGTGTGGGGCGGCGGCATCTATGAGGACGACCGCTTCTATTCCCTCTGTGACAGCATGGGGATAATGGTATGGCAGGATTTCATGTTTGCATGCAGCATGTATCCCGCCGAGGGAGCTCTGCTCGACAACATACGCCATGAGGCCGTAGACAATGTGCGCCGTCTGCGCAACCATCCTTCGATAGCCCTGTGGTGCGGCAATAACGAATGTCTCGATGCCTGGTATGGCTGGGGATGGCGTCGTCGTGCCGAGGGCGCGGGCGAGGCCGACATGATGCGCCGTCAGTTCGACGACGTGTATTTCGCCCTCCTGCCGCAGACCGTAGCCGAGCATGACCCTGACCGTCCATACACCCCATCCTCTCCCTTCAGCCGTCCCGACGGCCCCTCGCAGGCCGAGCGCGGCGACTTCCACTTCTGGAGCGTGTGGGGTGGCGGCGCGCCTATCGAGCTTTACAACAAGCAGCGCAGCCGCTTCTTCAGCGAATACGGCTTCCAGTCGTTCCCCGAAATAGAGACCGTGAGAAAATATGCTCCTGATTCCGCCTCGCATTTCATCGATTCCGACGTGATGCTTGCCCATCAGCGTGCCGGCGCCGGCGCCAACCGCAAACTGGAGAAATACCTTCTCGAAGGCTATCCCGAGCCGAAAGATTTCGAGTCGATGCTCTATATGACTCAGGTTCTGCAGGGCGATGCCATACGCACCGCCATCGAGGCTCACCGCCGCGACCGTCCTTACTGCATGGGCTCCCTCTTCTGGCAGCACAACGACTGCTGGCCCGTGGCCTCATGGTCAAGCCGCGACTATTACGGTCGCTGGAAAGCGCAGCATTATTTCGCCGCAAAAGCCTATCGCGACATAATGCTTTCCCTGCGTCCCGACAGCCTCGGCGCCATCACCCTCTATATCGCCTCCGACCGTAAAGAAGCCGTTCAGGCCCATGTTGACATTGACATGCTATCTCTTGACGGCCATATACTGACCTCACTCGACCGGCAGGTCAACGTTCAGCCCGACTCCGTAACCGTTCTTTCCATTCCAGCGTCGGATCTCGCCGAGGGCATCGACCCGCGCGATGCTGTCATAACGGCCTCGCTCCGCACACCCGACGATTCCACCTACGAGACTCTCCTTCTTCTCGCTCCGCAGAAAGAAGTCCGCTTTCCGCAGGCAGTTATTACATGCGGCGTCAGCGGCTCCGACGGTGATTACACGGTCTCCGTGAAGTCCGACAAATTTGTACGCGCCTTCCGCATGACTCTCGGCGATGGCGACTACTTCTTCGCCGACAACTATTTCGACCTCCTTCCTGACCGCGAATACCGCGTCGCGCTCCACGCTCCCGGCATGTCAGCGGCTGAAGTGCGCCAACGTCTCTCCCACACCTACCTGCACCACGCCTCGAAGAGATCTGAAAACTGACAACTGCCCATCTGTCCCGGGATGACACATATTCTGAATTTAGACACTCCCCGCAGAGATTCCGGTTCAGCCGACGACAGCCGTCTTGCCGAGGTGTTCCGTAGCATTTCGTTCCTTCCCGGAGAAGCCTACGGCCCTCACTTCCACCGCCGCATCGAAATCAACTACGTAAGCAGCGGCACCTGCTTTCTCCTGACTGAAGGACACAGGCTGTCATTCCGCAAAGGAGATACCATGCTCATAGCCCCCGGCACATCCCACCGCTTTCAGGCCGGACGCAAGGGCGCTACACTGCTGCAGCTTGAGATGATGCCAGAGGTGCTCGCTCTCGCCTCAGGCAAAACCTCATTCAGTCTCGAACTCAGCGAGCCCGTGGTGCGCATTTCCGGCAACGCCCGCATAAGGTCCACCATCCATTCCATTATCTGGGAACTGGCCAACAAAAAGACATCTTACCGCAATGCGGCCCTTCTGAACTATGCGCAGCTCATCATATTGCTGCGCCGCCACTGCGAGACCGCCTTGGCCGACAAATCCTATCCCTCGTCGCTCACCAAGGCCAAGGACATCATTGACCGCAACGCCCTTGGACGCATATCCCTTTCGGAGGTGGCTGCCGGAGTAGGAATATCCGACCGCGAACTGCGCAGATTATTTGCCGTCCATCTGCAGATTTCCCCCTCCGATTACATTGCCCGCATCCGCATTCAGCAGGCCATCGCCATGCTCACCTCCGGCGAACACTCCGTAAAGGAAGTGTGCTTTGCCTGCGGATTCTCGTCCCCGCAGTATTTCTCCAGAGCTTTCAAAAAGGTCACTGGCCGTACTCCCATGGAATTCCTTGTCCGATAAGTGCAAACCCGCCGTCCTGCAAGTTCCGGTTTGTACAAGCATACAGCCCTTGAAAAGGATCATCAAAGTGTTGCCACTTGCTAACTTTGCAGAAAATATTTCATCCTATGCAAAGTGTAATCTCATACCTCAGAAAAATCGCAATCGCGGCTCTGATGCTGGCATCGGCATTCGAAGCCAATGCCTACAACGCTTACAACGTCGTCACCTACCCGTTCCCTGCTTCGGTCAACGGCACCAGCCCAGCCTCGCTTAACCTCGACGGCAAATGGCAGTTTAAGTTCTCCCCCAAGAGCGGCTGGACATCAATAGATGTACCCGGCGAGGGCGCCATGCAGGGCTACGCCGTGCCTCACGACAAGGAGGTTGTCTACCGCAAGAAGTTCCGTCTGCCTCAGTCATTCGCCGGCTCCCGGACCATATTGCGCTTCAACGGCACCTACAGCTATGCCACCCTCATCATCAACGGAAAATATGTGCGCGAACACCGCGGAGGATTCTCCCGTTGGGAAACCGACGTCACTGACTGGGTGAAACCCGGCAAGGAAAACACTATCGAGCTGAAACTGGTCGACCCAATAGAGGAAATATCCTATGGCTCCGGCTATGCCCACCATCCGATATGCGGCATCCTGCGCAGTGTGGAGCTGTTTGCCGTTCCTGACACTTACATGACCGATCTTCGCGTCGACGCACGGCTTGACACCACCTTCACTGACGCCCGTCTGCACATTGACTTCAATCTCACCGGAAAGCAACCGGCAAAAGCCGCTGTGACACTCACCGCTCCCGACGGCTCCGTGGTGAACCTCGGCACAGCACAGCTGAAACCGGGCCTCAACGAAATCAACCGGACGGTTAAGAAACCGTTGAAATGGGATGCCGAACACCCCAATCTCTACACCCTGACCATTCAGATCAATCCCGACAACGAAGTTGCGGCATCAACCGTCAGAAAACAGATAGGATTCCGCAATATAGAAATCAAAGGCGACCGCATGCTTGTGAACGGAATGCCCGTGAAACTGCGCGGTGCCTGCCGTCATGATGTGGATCCCCGCCGCGGACGCTCTACCGACCGCGCCACCGACAGCATCGATGCCGTCCTCTTCAAGCAGGCCAACATGAACTGGGTGCGCACATCCCACTACCCTCCCACCGAGGACTTCATTGAGTTCTGCGACCGCCTCGGAATCTACATCGAATGCGAGACGGCTGCCTGCTTCGTCAATACCCACCGTCAGAAGAACTATGCCCCCGGAGCGACCCAGAACGACTCCACATTCACCGCACAATACCTCGGACAGCTCGACGAGATGGTCAAGGCCTTCCAGACCCATCCCTCCATTCTGTTCTGGAGCGTCGGCAACGAAAGCCAGTATGGCTCCAACTTCCAGAAGAGCTACGACCGCGTGAAGGCCTACGATACCACACGTCCCGTAATCTGGAGCTATCCGGGTTATCAGCCTGAGGGCACCAAACCCATTTACGACATACTCAGCATGCACTATCCCGCCGTTGACGGCAACCTCTGGCAGGTTGGAAAACAAACCCGCGGTTTCCAGGGCGAAGGAATCCCTGCTCTGTTCGACGAATGGGCACACCCCGCATGCTACACATTCGAGACCCTGCGCAACGACCCCAACATACGCGAATTCTGGGGAAAATCCCTGGATATGATGTGGGACGGCGTGTACAACGCTCCCGGAGCTCTCGGAGGTGCCATCTGGGGATATATCGACGATGTTTTCATGCTCCCCGACCCCAAGGCAGGCGAACCCTACTGGATTGAGTTCGCACGCTCAGGAAAGCCGGTGGACTACACCGGAAAATGCGTGGGCTACGGCGACTGGGGCATTGTTGACATCTGGCGCCGTCCCAAGCCCGAATTCTGGGCCACCAAGAAAGCCTATACCCCCGTCAAAGTCCTTGATGCGAGAGCCATCGATGCCGTGCCCGGACAGCCGGTGTATCTTACGGTGATGAACCGCTTTGACCACACCAACCTCAACGAGATCAAAGCCTCGGTTTCCCACAAAGGCACAGTTATCCCCGTTGCGATGCCCGACCTCATGCCCCACGGGAAGGCCACTCTCGTCATTCCCGGCTCCGACTGGCAGCGCGGAGATTCACTTCGTCTGACTTTCACTACCGCCACCGGACGTGACACTATCGACAGCTACCTCTTCACCATAGGCGACGTCAAGGCCGAGATGCCTCACCCTACCTCCGCAGGCACATCGCTGAGCGTCAGCGACAGCGGGAACAGCCTCACAATAACCGGCGACGGTTTCACTATACCGTTCAGCAAAGCCACCGGACTGATAACCAACGCTACCGTCCGTGGAATCCCGGCAATTGCAAGCGGGCCCTATTTCAACGGCTACGTCAACCTCAATCACCTCTCTGGAGCCGAGGTCCGCAAGATCGCCGACCATGTGATAGTGGACCCTGACCAGTGGAAACTCACATCACTGACACACCATCGCAACGGTTCCGACATCATGATTGACATCAAAGGTACCTACGGCGACGTCAGCGTCACATTCAATATCATCATCACTCCTCAGGGCGAGATGACCACAGCCTATAACGTTGAGGGCTTGCCCAACGGCTTCCTCCGCGAAGAAGGACTCATGTTCCGGCTCCCCGATTCATACACCCATCTCTCATGGCAGCGTCGCGGCTACTGGGATGACTATCCCGCCGATGCGATGTCGGGAAACAAGGGAAGCGTCAGCCTTTACAACCCCAAGGTTGTGCGCTACGGCCAGGAGCCCCGTCAGGCATGGCGCGACGACACCCACGACTACTTCTATTGGGCTGACCGCGGCGCAAACTGTGACCGTCCCCTCACAATGGCCGCAAAGGCAATGAAAGAGGATATCGAGGTTTACACCCTCTCCGGAGCCTGCAACCTTTCGGTAATATCTCCCAAAGCCGACGTTGCCTGCCGCCTCGCCACGGCTTCCGACAATTCCATTTCTCTCTATGCCGACAACCGCTGGGACTATCCCGAAATAGCCTGGGGCAACTACTGCAAGACCCTCGAGGCACTTCCCTGCCACGGAAGCATACGCCTGATGCTCGGTCACAAATAAGGGATTGTCCATTATTCAGGAATTTGACTTTTTGACAATTTAAGACCCAATTTCCGGAATAAAATTTGGAATCAATGAAAAAGTTATTACCTTTGCCTCGTTGACCGATGTAAAACACGGCATTTTGCTATGGCGTCAACTGAATAATATGAAGACTAACCGATTTTACGCATACTTTTTTGGTTATTTTATTCCACACGAATAGAAGCGGGCCATCGCGCACAATCGAAAGTCAAAAACAATAAGCTCACCATCATTGAAACCGACTGACCCGCCTGCCTCACGGCAAGCGGGTCAGATATTTTTCACAAATACTTAGCAACGTGACATCCCATTCAGAAGAAACCAGACCCAGAGTAGCCATCCAGGGCGAAGCCGGATGCTTCCACGATGCTGCCGCGCGCGAATTCTTCAGCCGGCGCGGCTGCGAGATTGACATTGTGGAGTGTGAGACATTCGCCGATCTGGCCGACGCCATGACCGCCGACGCATCGCTTCTCGGAATCATGGCTATCGAAAACACCATAGCCGGAAGCATCCTCCCCAACCACGAGATTATACGGCGCACAAACGCGCGAGTGGTGGGCGAACACAAGATGCGCATTTCCCACGCGCTATGCGCTCTTCCGGGCCAGACCATAGGCGATATCCATGAGGTCAATTCCCACCCCATAGCACTGATGCAGTGCGAGCAGTTCCTGCGCCGCTATCCCGCCATGAGCATGGTGGAGAAAAACGATACCGCCGGAAGCGCACGCGAAATCGCCTCGCGCCGGCTCACAGGCCATGCGGCAGTGTGCAGCGCTTACGCCGCGCGGCTCTACGGCCTCGACGTCCTCGCCGACGGCATAGAGACCAACAAACACAACTTCACCCGCTTCCTGATTCTGGCCGATCCGCTCGTGGCCCGCGACATCGCCCCCGCTTCAACCGAGGTCGACAAGGCTTCACTCGTGTTCTCACTCCCCCACACCCAGGGAGCGCTCTCCAAGGTGCTCACCATCCTGTCGTTCTACGATATCAACCTCACAAAGATTCAGTCAACCCCCATTGTGGGCCGTGAATGGGAATACCGCTTCTATGTCGACGTGTCTTTCGCCGACCCCGTGCGCTATCATCAGGCCATTACGGCGATTACCCCGCTCCTCAACGACTTCCACGAGCTCGGCCTCTATCGCGAGGCGCCTACTCCTCCGGTCTATAATCCCTCGTCAAAAAATCCAGCAAAATGAACATAAAACCCTCCGAACGCGTTGCCTCGGTCCAGGAATACTACCTGCAGCGCAAAATGAAAGAAGTTGCGGCGCTCAACGCCGCCGGTGCCGATATCGTGTCGCTCGGCGTGGGAGGTCCCGACATGCCGCCGCCCCCCGCCGCCGTGGAGACCCTCTGCTCAGAAGCCGGCCGCGCCTCCACCCACGGTTATCAGGTGACAGCCGGAATCCGTGAATACCGCGACGCATGGTCACGGTTCTATGCCCGTCATTACGGCGTGGAGCTCGACCCCGACACCATGATTCAGCCCATGATCGGTTCCAAGGAGGCAATTCTCCACATCACCATGGCGTTCATCAATCCCGGCGACATAGCTCTGGTGCCTGATCCCGGCTATCCCACCTACACCTCCGCAAGCCGTCTGGCCGGCGCTGTGGTGCGCCCCTACAGTCTCACGGCCGAAAACGGATGGATGCCCGATTTCGACGCTCTCGAGCAGACACCGCTGGAAGGCGTGAAACTGATGTGGCTCAACTATCCCCATATGCCCACCGGCACACCCGCTCTCCGCTCCGTGTTCGAAAAAGCAGTGGAGTTCGGACGCCGCCACGACATCGTGATTGCTCACGACAATCCCTATAGCTTCATACTCAACGATGCTCCCATGAGCATTCTTCAGGTGCCCGGAGCTACTGATGTGGCCCTCGAACTGAACTCCCTCAGCAAAACATTCAATATGGCCGGATGGCGCATGGGCATGGTTGCCTCCAATCCCCAGTATATCGGCTGGATTCTGAAAGTGAAAAGCAACGTGGATTCCGGCCAGTTCAAGCCTGCGATGCTCGCCGCCGCTGCCGCCCTCGATGCCGATGACGCTTGGTTCACGGCTCTCAATGCCTCCTATACCGAACGCCGCTCAATCGCTGAACGGATCATGACGGCCCTCGGTTGTTCCTTCGATCCCTTGCAGCGCGGTCTGTTCCTGTGGGGACGCATCCCCGAATCCGAACCCGGAAGCGAGGCCATGGCCGACCGCGTGCTCCGCGACTACCGCGTGTTCATCACCCCCGGCTTCATTTTCGGCAAGAACGGAGAGCGCTACATCCGCATATCGCTCTGCGCGCCCCCGGAAAGACTTGAGGAGGCGCTCCGCCGCATCACAGAAAAATAACATGTAACAATTATCAACAACACCCCTATATGAACGATATTCTTCCCATAATCGACAACACTCTGGGCGCACGCCGCCCCATAATCATAGCCGGCCCCTGCAGCGCCGAAAGCGAGCAGCAGGTTCTGGACACAGCCCATAACCTCGCTGACAACGGCATAAAGATATTCCGTGCAGGCCTCTGGAAGCCCCGCACCCACCCCGGAGGATTCGAAGGCGTGGGGCTGGTCGGACTCCCCTGGATGCAGCGTGTGGCCGCCGAGACGGGCATGATTCCCGCCACCGAGGTCGCCAACCGCGCCCACACCCTCGCAGCGATCGACGCCGGCATCAACGTGGTGTGGATCGGGGCCCGCACCTCGGCCAATCCATTTGCCATGCAGGAGATTGCCGACGCTATCGCCGAGCGCGATGCCGCCGACCTAACCGTGCTGGTGAAAAACCCCGTCAACGCCGACCTCGAACTCTGGATAGGCTCCCTGCAGCGCATCTACAACGCCGGCGTGCGCCGTCTCGGCGCCATCCACCGCGGTTTCTCGGCCTACGGAAAGCATCTTTACCGCAATCAGCCTCAGTGGCACATTCCCATCGAACTGCGCCGCCGCTTTCCCAATCTCACCGTGATATGCGACCCCAGCCACATCGGCGGCAAGCGTGAGCTCATAGCCCCGCTATCGCAGCAGGCCCTCGACATGGGCTTCGACGGTCTAATAATCGAAAGCCACTGCAACCCCGACAGCGCATGGAGCGACAAGGCCCAGCAGGTGACGCCCGATGTGCTCGCCGTGATTCTCGACAATCTGGTGATGCGCGACAGCAAGCAGTCCACCGAGAGCCTGCGCCAGCTCCGCCAGAGCATCGACCGCCTCGACAACGAGCTTCTCGACGTGCTCAGCCGCCGCATGGCCGTGTGCCGCGACATCGGCCGCTACAAGAAGGAACATTCCATGGCCGTGGTGCAGACAAGCCGTTTCGACGACATACTCAACTCCCGCGCCGACCAGGGTGCCGAACTTGGAATGGCGGCCGACTTCGTGCGCACCGTCCTCTCGGCCATCCACGAGGAATCCGTAAGACAGCAAATCGAAATTCTTGAAAGCAAATGAAAATCCTCATTATAGGAGCCGGCAAAATGGGCTCGTTTTTCTGCGATCTCCTCTCGTTTGACCATCAGGTGGCGGTGCTCGACACCAATCCCCAGCGCCTCCGTTTCACATTCAATGTGGAGCGTTTCACCAGTCCCGAACAGGTGAAGGAGTTCGAGCCGGAACTCGTAATCAACGCCGCAACCGTCAAATACACCCTCTCCGCCTTCAAGAGCGTGCTTCCCTACCTGCCGGAGCGCTGCATACTCAGCGACATCGCCTCCGTAAAGACCGGCCTGCCGGAGTTCTACGCCGGCTGCGGACATCCGTTTGTGTCCACCCACCCCATGTTCGGCCCCACATTCGCGTCTCTGAGCAATCTTGCCGACGAAAACGTGGTGATAATCAAGGAGGGCGACCATCTGGGACGAGTATTCTTCCACGACCTCTACCGGCGCCTGCACCTGCACATAGTGGAATACACCTTCGCCGAGCACGACGAGACCATAGCCTATTCACTGAGCATCCCGTTCGCTTCCACCCTCGCTTTCGGAGCGGTGATGAAGCATCAGGACGCTCCCGGCACCACATTCAAGCGCCACATGACCATAGCCCGCGGGCTCATGAGCGAGGACGATTTCCTTCTTTCGGAAATCCTTTTCAACCCCCTCACGCCCGAGAAACTCGACCTCATCATCGACAACCTCGCCCATCTGCGCGACATAGTGACCCGACGCGACTCTGCCGCCATGAAGGCATTCATCGACGGTGTGCGCCGCAACCTCGCATAAGCATTCAGTTACCTCTATAATAAAAAATAAGGGCGGCGTGTCAGAGTCTCTCTCTATCGACACACCGCCCTTATTTTAATCTTACTGTCAGTATCAGAACTTCACGTTTACATCTTCTATCACGCTCACCAGCGGGAATCCGTCAATAGTGTCGCCCAGACCCACTTCCTTGGGCATAGGAGGCATGAAATTAGCTTTACGGCCCTTCACTTTTGCGCCCTTGTCGGTAAGTGTGACTATGGCGAAAAGCGGAGCATCATAGGTTATCGAATACTTGAGAAGACTATATCGGTCGTTTATTTCTTTCGGATAACGTTTCTCCGTCTGTGTGGGGACATCGCACCACACATACGAGGCGCTGTTTATCTGAATGTAAGTGATACCGTTTATCTCTACGGAGTAATCGCTGTGGGTATGGCCTGAAAACGCCAGGACCACTTTCTTAAAACCGGCATCCCTGTTGGCATCCTCCAGAATCTTACGCACCTCGGCTCCGTTGTTCATCATGGCGTCTATGCTCTGATGGGAGAACAGCACGCACTTCTTGTCGGTCGAGGCAAGGTCACGTTTAAGCCACTCTATCTGTTCCGGGTCCATAAAAGCCCGCTGCTCCATGGGCTTGTAGAAGTTACCATATTGATAGTGAGTATAAGTATTACCGTCAAACAGATTATTGCCGTCAAGCACTATGAAGTGGAAATCACCCTTGTCAAACGAATAGTATCGGCCCGGCATACCCATTCCCTCCACATATTCATCGGCATTGTAGGAATCCATGTCGTGGTTGCCAATCACATGATATTTGTCGCCGGCGAAACTATTCCACACCTCATGATAAGGCCTGCTTCCTTCATCAAGACGACAGAAATCGCCCAGCTCAATGATGAAGTCCACTTTCTTTTTCTTCGCCTCGTCCACAAATGCCTTTACATTAGTGAGACCGGCCGGCATGTCCTGCGCATGGAAATCGGCGCCTATGGCAAACGTGATTTTATCTCCGGCAGATGCAACCGGACTAAGAGCGATACTTACAATGGCTAAGGTAATCAATTCTTTTACTTTCATATTCCTTTTTTCTTTTAGTGAATGACAATAATTGAATCCGGCCGGTCAAATCATTATCTCAGCGGGCGTCAGCTCTCTATAAACTCCTTGCGAAAACTGCCTCAACTAAAAAAATCAGACCGTTTTCTCCAGTGAAAACCACAGGGGACAGACCAAAATTAATAATTTTACACTTGTTTCTCAAATGCATCCGGCACCCGGCTCTGCGACGAAGCACCCGGTCCCACCTCAGTTTTTGTCGGGTTACTATTTGGTCCTAACTATGGAAGCCACTTTTTCAGTGTCGGCTTCCGTGTCGGGATTGAACGCGGGCGAAGCCATATAATCCGTAAGGCTCTTCAGAAGCTGCCGTGCCTCGGGGCGGTTTTCCATATCATTCCAGAAATCCACGCCGCTCACAAGCAGACTGCCGCCGCCGGTCTTCACCTCAAATATAAGCCCCAGAGGACGGTTGGTAAACCAGTCGTCAATCACTCTCACTATCGGACGTGCCTGTGGAGCTACTTTGGCAAGTTTCACAACCGATGAATTGGTCATGGCGTCCCACCACTGATAGTCGCTGTGATAGGCTGTGGGGAACTGTGATAAAGCCGGATGTGCGGGATCCACGAGCACGCCCAAAGTATGGGGAGCCTGTTTGCCCGTCCATGCCGTGTTCCAGAATATGCTTGAGAAGCCGTTGGCCACATCGCCGCCAAGCGAGTCGGTCATCTCGCCTTTACGCACCGACAGAAGCACTTTTCCACCCTTGGCAAGTTCGGCGCGGGCTTTGGCGTCCAGACGGTCTGTCATCATTATTTCTGCCGCTGGTGCAACCTGCCGGGGATACACCCATATATTCCAGTCGTTGGCATTATCGCCTACGGTTGCGGTAAGGCGAAGCTGTGCGGGAGCCTTTACCCCTGCCAGAGCCACTTCAATATCGCCGAGGGGCGAGCGACTGCCGGCAGGCAGATTTCCATGTCGGAAATTGCCCGAGGCTATTTCGCCGCCGTCAGCGTCAGTAAGGCTCCATGTGGCGGGTACCGACGCCTCCATATCGGCGGCTCCGAAATGAGCTACACTCACAGGGGTGCGCAGAGTGTCGGACGTAGTGAATATCATCCGGGGCAGATGGGCGAGCGGAACGGTGGTGTTGCAGAACCGGCTGTATTCGGCAGCCGTCACGTAGGGTTTCGGCTCATAGAACGCGTCGAGCACACCCACAAGTGCCGTACCCTGGCCCGGGAAGTCCTCAAGTCCCAGAAGCTGGAATCCATCCATATCCTTCGAACGAAGGGCGGCCTCTATATCTGCCTTGTAGCATAACGTCTGGAGTTTGCCCGAAGCCATAAGGAAGCTGTCGGCAAGATGCGCCAGTCCGGCATCGGCAAGCGTCTGGCGGAATATCTCCATATTGCGGGGTTTCATTACTCCCGTGTATTTCTCTATCTCATTGAAATTTGGATAGACGCACCATTGTCCTATCTCGTGGCTTACAATCGGCTGATTGTAACGTGATGTATAGTCATTGAATGTGAAATCCGCTGCGGGACGGCGGGAGTTGATTACGCTCCAGAGTCCCTGTCCCCAGCCCTGGATGCGCGGAGTGGGATCGACCAGATACTGGCTTTCGTGCACATTGGGCCAGCCGGAGGCCACGGAGTAGATGCGGCGTGCGTCGCGTGCTTTCCAGCCCTCCACGAAGTCGGTAAGATATTTCACCATTCCGTTGCCGGCGGGTTCATTGCCGTAGGTCATCATCACGAACGACGGATGATTGCCGTAGGCATCAGCTATCGCCTGGCTCTCTTCGGCTATGAAGCGGTCTATTGGATGACCGTCGCCGATAGAGGTGGAGGTGTTGGCCCATGAGCCGCATTCTACCTGCAGATACACGCCTTTGCGGTCGGCCGAGGCGAATGCGGCTTCAGGGGGACACCAGCTGTGAAACCTAACATGATTAAGGCCATAGGCCTTGAGAGTATCGTAAATCTTGTCCCACGCAGCCTCGTCGGTGGGAGGATAGCCTGTGATAGGGAATGCGGCGCAGTCAAGGGTGCCGCGAAGGAACACCGGACGCCCGTTGACCAGAATCTTGCCGTCGCGCGCCTCGATTGTGCGCAGACCGAATTCCGTGGCGCGGTTGTCATTCATGTCGCCGGCTTTCAGCTCCTGGTTAAGGGTAAGAAGCTGTGGATTGAATTCGTTCCATTGCGGAGCGTCGGCGCCGAGAACGAATTCGGTCTCAATTCTGTTTTCACCGGGCTCCAACGTCACGTCGTCGCATTTTTCCACCTTGCCGATTTTTCCGGCAAGAGTACCCTGCACCGTAGCGCCGGTGGCATTCTCCACATACGTCTCGACCCTGACCTTACGGGCCATGGCATCAGGGAACACCTTTGTGCCACGTATATTCACACAGTCTCTGGCCCTCAGCTCCATCTTGCCTGCGACACCGTTCCAGTTGCCCTGGGTATGGTCGGTGACGCTATGTGAGTTAATTCCGGGGTCTATGCAGTCAAGACTGTTGTCCACGGTCAGTCTTATTGTGTGGCGACCGGGTGTGAGCAGTTCCGACAGATTATAAATATGAGGCGTTGCAAGCGAAGTGCGTGTCCCGGCTTTTTTACCGTCTATTTCCACCTCGGTTATCCAGTGGCAGCGCTCGAGCTCGAGCTCTATCTGCTTGTCGTTCCACGAGGAGGGGATATCGACTTCACGGGTATAATAAGCTTTGCCACGATAGTATTTTTCAGGCTGGAGCCAGAACGGCACCTTGAAATTTCCTGCTTCGCGGAACCGAGCGTACTCCGGAGATTTGAAGAACGACGAGTCTACTATCTGGCCTGTCCAGGGCGTTTCAAGGCCCGGCTCATCTCCCAGACCGTTGGTAGTCATGGAGCCCGGAAGCGTCACTGTGGCGGTTCGGGCGCCCCCGTCGTAAGAAATTGACCATTCACCTGCAAGGTCTATACTTGACTCATGGCTGGAGCATCCCCACAGCCCTAACGAGAGCAGAATCCCGAAGCATGCACGCCCGGCCGCTCCCCTGATAATTTCACTCATTTCTCTCTATGATTGCTTATGTTTTTTATCATGGTTTACGACTGCAAAGTAACTCTACTTTCACAAGGGTTACAATGGAGAATTTCCACTATATTCATGGACTTTCTTACACTTGGGTTTCAATTTTGGAAAAACTTTTGTTATTTCGCGTCGAATTTCATTTTTACACCAAACCAATCATTATGAGTTTTACCGAAAAGTTTCTGCGGCCTGTGGCCATCGCCACGCTGTTTCTGACAGCTTTTGCCGCACGCGCCGACTATTCCGGCACTGTGTTCGTGGACTCCAACGCCAACGGCGTTCTCGACAACGGCGAGAAGCCTTTGAAAGGCGTGGCTGTGTCCGACGGTCTCAACGTTGTAAAAACCGACGCCAAGGGACATTTCACCCTTCCCGGTTTCGACCGTGAGCGCTTCGTGTTCATCACCACTCCCTCGGGCTATCTGACCCACAACCGCCACTACATCGCCATCTCTCCTGAGGTAAAGTCATACGACTTCGGCCTCATCCCCTATGATGCGAGAATAACCCGCGACGGCAAGCATAGCTTCATTCAGGTGACTGATACGGAGATTTTCAACACCGAGCTCAACGAAGACTGGGTGGACGACCTGCGCCGCTACGCCGCCAACGAAGGCGTGGCATTCATCATTCACACCGGCGACATCTGCTACAACAACGGCCTGCGCGCACACATACGCCTGATGAACACCGCCAATATGGGCGTGCCTGTGTTCTACGGCATCGGTAACCACGACCTCGTCAAGGGCAAATACGGCGAGGAGCTTTTCGAGAGCCTGTATGGCCCGGTATATTATTCATTTGATGTCAACGGCACTCACTATGTGATGACCCCGATGGCCGGAGGCGACCACGCCCCGAGCTATTCCACCGACCAGGTGGTGCGCTGGCTCCGCAACGACCTTGCGAATGTGCCACAGGGTACCCCTCTCTACTTCTTCAACCACGACCTCCCCTTCGCTAAAGGCAGTTTCACCTACAAAGGACGCACCGACAGCCTCAATCTCACAGACTACAACATCAAAGGATGGATTTACGGGCACTACCATATCAACCATAAGCACGAAAACACTCCTGGTGCCTTCGTAATGTGTACATCCACCCCCGACAAGGGCGGTATCGACCATTCCACGAGTGCCTATCGTGTGGTCCACGTAGACCGCAACGGCAACTCCACAACCGAGTTGCGCTATTCCTACCTCCGCGACCATGCCGTGATTGCATCACCGGCCGGACGTACATCGGCGCAGACCGTCACCGTCAACGCCTACTCCTCGATCACACGCGTCAAGGATATAACCTACACCTGTTTTGAGGCAGGCAAGGCCGTCACACCGGCGCGCCGTCTGACTCAGGCCACTGACTGGACGTGGACAGCTCCGCTTCAGATTCCCGCAGGCTTCGAGGGCAAGCGACTAACCGTCAAGGCTACCGTCACCTACGCCAACGGCAACCGCATTGAACAGACATCCGACTTTATCTATTCTCCTTCGGGCGTGAACGTTGCTCCCGGCACCAACTGGGACAACCTGCTTGGCAACGCCGCCCACAACGGAGGCCTCACCGACGCCACTATCGACAGCATCCCCGCCCTGGCATGGGTGAGCAACGTCGGAGCAAACATTTTCATGACATCTCCTCTTATCCACGACGGACACATCTACACCGCCTCTGTCGACGAGGAAGACAACGGTTGTGCAGCCATCTATGCCCTCAACATCGCCGACGGCTCCCTTGCATGGCGCTATCCTGTGAAGGCGTCAATCAAGAATACCATAGCCATAACCGACAATAAGGTATTTGCCCAGGACGTAATGGGCAATCTATATGCTGTGAACTGCGCCGATGGTTCTACGGCATGGACAGCCACTCTGCCTGTGAGCTGGTATTACGCCCTGATTGAGGGTCTCGCCACGACTGACAACACCGTATTTGCCGGCACCGGCCGCGGTTTGGCGGCTTTCGACGCCCGCACAGGCCGTCGCCTCTGGCTCAACAACGACTGGAGTCAGGCCGAAGGTACCACCTCTACCCTCTCTGTTGGCGCAGGCGCCGTGCTCTGTGGCGCACAGTGGAGCGCACTCTTTGCCAACAACGAATCAACCGGCAAGAAACTATGGTCAATCGGCTCCGACGGTCTCAGCGACCGTGGCGCCTCACCGGTGATTGTAAATGGTCTCGCCTACGTCCCCTCGCGTCAGTCATTCTTCATCATCGACGTGGCTTCCGGACGGATTGTCACCCGCAAAGAACTCCCCGTCAAGGTCGACGTCACTTCGTCGCCACTTATTGCCGGAAATGAGATTGTGTTCGGAACGTCGCAGGAGGGTATCGTAGCCGTGGATGCATCTTCTCTCGAACTCAAATGGAAGACTCCCACCCGCGACGCTCTCATCTATACCGGCCCTTACACCCGACCAGTTTCGGCTCAGGTAGAGACAAGCCCCGTCGCCACAGACAAATATATCTACGTCGCAGCCTCCGATGGCACAATCTACGGGCTTGAACGCGGCAACGGTCGCGTACGCTGGCGCTACAAGACCGGTGCTCCCATATTCAGCTCCGTAGCTCCTTCGGGCAACATCCTGGTGGCTACCGACTTTGGAGGCAACGTATACTGCTTCGGCGCCCCACGCCAGTAACGACATATAAATCACCACAATAGCCCATACTAAGCGGTGTGTCGGAATTCAGAGTCCGGCACACCGCTTTTCATTTTTATTTTTATTATTTAACCTCCCGCACTGCGACCTTTTCCACCCCCGCTTGTTATGCTCTAAACATCAAAATGTCTAACTTAAAAACTTTTAATCATGGCTGAGAATAATAAAAATCAAAAAAGGCTGAACGGCCGCAAGGAGTTCAACCGTATCGCAGGTCATGAAGACAACAAGCGTCTGCCTCAACACGAACCTGAAAAACGTCTCGGAGCTTATGTGGAGCCTGAGAAGGACGCCGCAATGGCCGCTACCCGCCGCAAATCATCAGGAATGGGTCTGATGGGATGGGCCGCTCTTGCAGTTCTGGCTCTGGTGGCCGCCGCTATAGTGGCGATGTTTTTCACCGACGGCCGTATGCTCGTTAAAAACGACAGGAGCACCCACTCCATAGCCCGCGTACAGAAAGCCCGCGCAGCTTCCTTCGCTGCCACTCCTGCCGCTCCGGGAGCCGCCGCATCTTCAGGTAAAGTCGCCTATTTCGACTCCGACGTATATGCCGCCGAAGTCACCCCCGACCAGACCGTGGCAGCTTATTCCAACGGCTCTACGGAAGAAGCCGTGGGCGTACGCCACAAAAAAACGGTGATCCAGCCTGTAATAAAACGCGTGGTGGTGATTCCGGCAGTCGTGGCAGCCAATACTGCCGCAGATTCCACTGCATCGAATGCTAATCCCGCGGTCACCGCGGTTGACGATTACGGAACTGTCTACTTCTTTGAATTCGACGATGCCGGTATTCCCGAGAATGCCACTCTGAACTCCGTGGCCCAATCCGCACGCAAATCCGGCAAAAACGTGGAAATCAATGCATATTCGGATCCCAGCGGAAGCGCGGCCTATAACCGCAACCTCAGTCAGCGCAGAGCCGACGCCGTAGGCCGCTATCTGGTGAACCACGGTGTGAAATCATCGAGAATAAAAGCCCGCGGAATGGGGTCGACAGACGCATACGCCACTCCCGCTCTCGACCGCCGTGCCGAAATCTCCATCAAATAATTCCTGAAAGTGTTGCAAAACAATGAAGTGTGGTGACGCTTCATGAAGCTGTCACCGACAAAGGACAGGCAACTCGGTCTTTTCAGACCACTCTAATACCACGCGCCGTTCCGCCCGGCCCAGTCAAGGACCATACAGGCTGGACGGCGTTTTTTTCCAGGTACTCTCCCTTTGCTTTTTGGCGATTTTTTTCTATCTTCGCGGTGACTACTGCCCAGCCCCGACCAGCCTCCAGCCCGAGGCGCAGGGTAGCCGTGTGTAATCATCTGAAAATCTATCCATTCAATAAATTACAGTTCAATCTTATGAGTAAAAAATTTTTGACCTGTGATGGCAACCAGGCCGCTGCGCATATCTCGTATATGTTCTCGGAAGTGGCAGCCATCTATCCTATCACTCCGTCATCAACAATGGCCGAGTACGTCGATGAATGGGCTGCCGCCGGACGCAAAAACATTTTCGGCGAGACAGTTCTCGTGCAGGAAATGCAGTCCGAAGGTGGCGCTGCAGGTGCCGTTCACGGCTCGCTGCAGGCCGGTGCCCTCACCACCACCTACACGGCATCACAGGGCTTGCTCCTGATGATTCCGAATATGTACAAAATCGCCGGTGAGCTTCTCCCCTGCGTGTTCCATGTTTCGGCCCGTACAATCGCCTCTCATGCGCTGAGCATCTTCGGCGACCATCAGGACGTTATGTCGGTGCGCCAGACAGGTTTCGCCATGCTCGCCGAAGGTTCCGTACAGGAAGTGATGGACCTCTCAGCTGTGGCCCATCTCTCCACCATCAAGAGCCGCGTGCCTTTCGTCAACTTCTTCGACGGATTCCGCACCTCTCATGAAATCCAGAAAATTGAAATGATCGAGCAGGACGAAGTTGCTCCGCTCCTCGACATGGACGCTGTCAACGAGTTCCGTGCACGCGCCCTCAGCCCCGATGCTCCCGTGGCCCGCGGCATGGCCGAGAACAGCGACGTCTTCTTCCAGCACCGCGAAAGCTGCAACAAGTACTACGAGGCCGTGCCCGAAATCGTGGAGGACTACATGCAGAAAATCTCCGCTATCACCGGTCGCGAATATCACCTCTTCAACTACTACGGCCATCCCGAGGCCGAGCGCGTGATCATAGCCATGGGCTCCGTTACCCAGGCTGCCGAAGAAGCCATTGACCACCTCATGGCCAAAGGCGAGAAAGTGGGCATGATCGCCGTTCACCTCTACCGTCCTTTCTCAGCCAAGCATCTGCTCGCCGCAATGCCCAAGACCGTGAAGAATGTTGCCGTTCTCGACCGCACCAAAGAACCCGGAGCTTCCGGCGATCCCCTCTACCTCGACGTGATCGAGGCTTATGCCGGCGTGGAAGGCGCTCCCGCTATCGTTGCCGGTCGCTACGGCCTCGCTTCCAAGGACACCACTCCCGCCCAGGTCATCTCCGTATTCGACAATCTCGCCCTCCCCGAACCCAAGGACAAATTCACCGTGGGTATCATCGACGACGTTACCTTCACCTCGCTTCCCCCCGTTGAGGAAATCGCCCTCTCCGGCGCAAGCACATACGAAGCCAAATTCTACGGCCTCGGCGCCGACGGTACTGTAGGTGCCAACAAGAACTCCGTGAAGATCATCGGCGAGAACACTTCGAAATACTGCCAGGCTTACTTCGCCTACGACTCCAAGAAGTCGGGCGGCTTCACCTGCTCACACCTCCGTTTCGGCGACGATCCCATCCGTTCCACCTATCTGGTGAACACCCCCAACTTCGTGGCATGCCACGTGCAGGCTTACCTCCACATGTACGACGTTACCCGCGGTCTCCGCGACGGCGGCACATTCCTTCTCAACACCATCTGGGAAGGCGACGAGCTGGCTAAGAACCTGCCCAACAACGTGAAGAAATACTTCGCCGACCACAACATCACCGTCTACTACATCAACGCCACCAAGATAGCTCAGGAAATCGGCCTGGGCAACCGCACCAACACCATTCTCCAGAGCGCCTTCTTCCGCATCACCGAGGTTATCCCCGTTGATCTCGCCGTTGAGCAGATGAAGAAATTCATCGTAAAGAGCTACGGTAAAAAAGGCCAGGACGTTGTCGACAAGAACTATGCAGCCGTTGACCGCGGCGGCGAATACCGTCAGCTCCCCGTCGACAAGGCTTGGAGCAACCTCCCCGCCGACGCTCCCGCCGCTAACGACGATCCCGCATTCATCAACAACGTGGTTCGTCCCATCAACGCCCAGAACGGCGACCTCCTCAAGGTATCCGACTTCAAGGGCATCGAAGACGGCACATGGGCACAGGGCACCGCAGCCTACGAGAAACGCGGCGTGGCCGCCTTCGTTCCCGAGTGGGATCCCGAAAACTGTATCCAGTGTAACAAGTGCGCCTACGTCTGCCCCCACGCCGCTATCCGTCCCTTCGTGCTCGACCAGCAGGAAATGGCAGCCGCTCCCTTCGGAGAAAACGACTCGCTTCCCGCAATCGGCAAGACTTTCACCGGAATGCGCTTCGTTCAGGCCGTGGACGTTCTCGACTGTCTCGGCTGCGGCAACTGCGTTGACGTATGCCCCGGCAAGAAGGGCGTGAAGGCTCTCCGCATGCAGCCCCTCGAGACTCAGCTCGACGTCCAGAAGGAATGGGACTACTGCGTGAAGAATGTAGCATCCAAGCAGGATCTGGTCGACACCAAGCTCAACGTCAAGAACTCCCAGTTCGCCACTCCGCTCTTCGAGTTCTCCGGCGCTTGCTCAGGCTGCGGCGAGACTCCCTACGTGAAACTCATCTCCCAGCTCTTCGGCGACCACGAGATGGTGGCAAACGCTACTGGCTGTTCTTCAATCTACTCCGGTTCGGTTCCCTCCACTCCCTACACCGTAAATGCCGCCGGCCACGGTCCCGCATGGGGCAACTCCCTCTTCGAGGACTTCGCTGAATTCGGCCTCGGCATGAAGATAGCCACCGAAAAGATGCGCCAGCGTCTGACCGACAAGATGACCGCCGCCCTCTCCTGCCCCGACTGCTCCGACGAGATCAAAGCTCTCGCCCAGAAGTGGCTCGACAACAGCGAGGACCCCGCCATCACCCGCGAGGTAGCCGACGCTATCGTGCCCCTCTGCGAGGCTTGCGGCTGCGATGTATGCAAGGCCATCCTCAACCTCAAGAACTTCATCGTTAAACGTTCGCAGTGGATCATAGCCGGCGACGGTGCCGCTTACGATATAGGCTTCGGCGGTCTCGACCACGTGCTCGCATCGGGCAAGAACGTCAACGTTCTCGTTGTCGACACCGAGGTTTACTCCAACACCGGCGGTCAGGCTTCAAAGGCAACCCCGCTCGGCGCCATCGCCAAGTTCGCCGCTTCCGGCAAACGCATCCGCAAGAAAGACCTCGGCCTCATCGCCTCAACCTACGGCTATGTATATTGCGCGCAGGTAGCAATGGGCGCCGACCAGGCCCAGACCCTCAAGGCAATCCGTGAGGCCGAAGCCTACGACGGTCCCTCTATCATCATCGCCTACGCTCCCTGTATCAACCACGGCATCAAGGCCGGCATGGGACGTTCGCAGCAGGAAGAGGCCAACGCAGTTGCTTGCGGCTACTGGCACCTCTGGCGTTACAACCCCGCTCTCGAGGACGAAGGCAAGAACCCCTTCACTCTCGACAGCAAGGAACCCGACTGGGACGCCTTCGAAAACTTCCTCAAAGGCGAGGTGCGCTACGCTTCCGTAATGAAGCAGTATCCCCAGGAAGCCGAGGAACTCTTCAAGGCTGCCAAGGCCAACGCACAGTGGCGCTACAACAACTATCGCCGCCTTGCCCAGCAGCAGTGGGGTGTTGATCCCGAAGTAGGTCATCTTCCCCAGTAATCGGCCCTGACTGCAATCGCAGCAGCACCCGATTCAGTTACCGATCCCAACGAAAGGCCCGCGCCTTTCCACCCATAACCGGCGGTGTGTCACCAATCCGTGACACACCGCCTTTTTTTCTACCGACACTACCGACTTTACCGACAAGCCAGCAAGCCTGTATGGTCCGTAAAGTCCGTAGGGTCCCTACCGTCCGTAAAGTCAGTCCCCTCCTCCCCCCTCCAGCGAAAACGCCGGAATAAGATTCACCGCCTCATCCTTCTTCCGGTCCACTATGCGCCCGTAAATCTGCGTCGACCGCACCTCACTGTGTCCCAGCAGCTTCGACACCGTATAGAGATCCACCCCCAGCGAGAGCAGCAGCGTTGCGTGCGTGTGGCGGCTCGTGTGAAACGTGATATGCTTCCCGATTCCAGCCTCCTTCACCCATCGCCGCAGTGTCACATTGACCTGACAGAGCGAAGGCAGCTGGAAAATAAAATCCCCGTCGCCAGCGTCACCGCGCTCGGGCAGCCACCTCACAGCCTCGTCAGCAAGCGGCAGCCACAGCTTCCGCCGCGTCTTAATCATCAGAATCGACGCACGCCACTGCTCCCCGTCGCGCACAATATCGCCCCATCGCAAAGCCATTATATCCGACAACCGCAGCGCACACATACACCCGAACATATAAGCCTTCTTCACCTGAGGGTTGCGGCACGGCGTGCGCACCAGCTTCACGATCTCCTCGCGCGTCAGATACTCACGGCTGCTCTCCGGGATCCGTATCCTCTCCTGAAAATCGATCTTCAATATCGGATTCTGCTTAATCTCCTCGGCCCTCGCCGCAGAATTAAGCGCGCAGTTCAGACAGCGGAAATACCCCGCCGCCGTGGTCCGCGACAGCGCCGACCCCTTCAGATACCCTAAAAAGCCCAGGCAGAACTCCTTGTCAACAGCCTGCAGCGCCACACCCTCCGGCCGGTAAAACTTCAGATGCCGCGCCGTCTTCATAATCAGCTCATAATACGCCGGACTCTGCCCCGAAAGCTTCTTCTTCCGGGCAAACCGCCCCATCCACTCGTCAAGCGTAAGGCGCCTCACCGGTTCCGCCGCCGGTCGGCCATGCACCTCCTTCATAAACTCAATCAGACGCCTCATCCTTACGCTCTCCGCCACCCGCAGCGTCGCCCGGTTAAGCCGCCGCCCCCGCGGACTGTCATCAGCCACAAGATACAGTCTCAAAAACTCATACCTCCGCTCACCCTTGTAATAAAAATCAAGATACAGCGACCTGTTACCGTTCGCCAGACCCTTCTCTCGGAGGCGCACAGCCCCCTTTTCCTTAGTAGAAACCCTAAAATTTGCCATTATCAAAAACTTTATAAATCCGACGTTAAAAATAAAGACCAAACCCCTGAAACCCCATACTATATCCCAAAAACACAGTAACAAACCCGCAACAAAACCCCACCCCATTTGTTACCCGCATCTGTTACCCGCCGCTGGCCCATCAGCCCATTCCCCCTAACCACCAACAACATACCCGTCATCCACGCCTCCACCAACAGGTTATTGGAGATTCTAAAACAGGATTTCTTAAAAGAACTTAAAGCAGAAAAAA
>OLWA01001461.1_pt1 | contig 24421 bp, 23 predicted proteins | sample 1673251 | NCBI WGS metagenome assembly OLWA01 (sample SAMEA3178937, study PRJEB25190) | human gut metagenome | biome: human gut; feature: human-associated habitat; material: faeces | place: Austria | collected 2013 | reverse complement strand
TCATCGTCAAGAAGAAGATTGAGGACCGCGACAAGGCGGTAGAAATTTATCTCACCGAGGAGGAATTACAAGCCCTCTACGAAATGCCGCTGACCGGGAAGAAAGAGCACATCCGCGATGTTTTTCTCATCGGTTGTTATACTTGTCAGCGCGTAAGTGATTACAACAATCTCAATGCTGACAATTTCGAGACCACCCGCAAGGGAACGCGCATCATCCGACTTGTCCAGCAGAAGACCAAGACCGAGGTGACCATACCCATTCTCAACGAGAACCTTATCACCATCTGCGAGAAATATGGCTACAACATTCCGAAAGCCAACGAGCAGGTGCTGAACCGTTACATCAAGGATATTCTCAAAGACCTTTCGGAGCAGTTGCCGTCACTGAAAGAGAAGGTGCCGACCAAGCTCACAATGAAACAGAAGGAGGCGTTGAGAAAAGAGAAGAAGGAACCGGAGACCGACCTCAACGGCAACGTGATTGTGCCGCGCTATGAGTGTGTGACGAGCCACACCGCCCGACGCACCGGCATCACGAATATGTATCTCAGTCACAGGTACACCATTCTCCAGATGATGCACGTCAGCGGCCACAAGACCCAAAAGACTTTCATGGACTACATCAAGTTATCCTCCGAAGAGATCGCCGATGAAATCGCCTCCATGTCGAAGAAAGAGAGCGACATGTGGTGAAAATTAGTGCCACTCCAAAAAATCGGTCAGTTGACCATATTTTTGGAGTAAATGTTTGGTGGGTCAAAATTAAATAACTAATTTCGCATTCCATAAATCCGGTCAAATGACCAGTTTTTGGGAATATATTATGATTATTAAACGCGACTATTATCTAAATCAGCTCATTGCCAGTAGGCACAACGGGCTTATAAAGATTGTTACTGGGTTAAGGCGATCCGGTAAGTCATATCTATTGTTTCACTTATTCAGTGACTATCTAAAAGAGCAGGGTATACCTGAAGATCATATAATTAAAGTGGATTTAGAAGATAGACGAAACGCTCCTCTTCGTGATCCAGATGCGCTGCTTGCACACATCGACTCTAAGATGGTGGATGACAAGATGTATTACATACTTCTTGATGAGGTTCAACATGTGCCGGAGTTTGAAGACGTACTCAATAGTTATCTTAAGATAGAAAACGCAGATGTATATGTCACTGGAAGCAACTCCCGTTTTTTGTCCACAGACATTATCACGGAGTTTAGAGGTCGAGGGGACCAGATTCATGTATATCCACTCTCTTTTGCCGAATTTATGTCTGTTGACAACCGGCACCCAATTGACGCTTGGAACGATTATTATACTTATGGTGGTCTACCTCATGTATTGACATTAGAAACGCAGAAGAAAAAAATTGACTATATCAAAAGACTATACACAACTGTCTATATCAATGATATAATTGAGAGATATAAGATTAAGGGCGAATCTGAACTAAAAGAATTGATTCAGATAATTGCGTCTGCAATAGGTTCCCCGACTAATCCAAATAAGTTGGCAAACACCTTCAAAAGCCTTAAAAACGTATCTCTGTCTAATAAAACCATTGATAACTATCTAACATACCTTTGTGAGTCGTTTTTAACCGAAAAGGCAATACGTTACGACATAAAAGGAAAGAAATATATAAACACCCTGTCTAAATATTATTTCACTGATGTAGGTGTTCGTAATGCAATCCTTAATTTCAGGCAACAGGAGGAAAACCACATTATGGAGAATATCATTTATAATGAATTAAAAATACGTGGTTTCCAAGTCGATGTAGGTGTAGTGGAGCATCGTACAACGGATAAAGACGGCAAGAGAATACGCAAGCAATACGAAGTGGATTTCGTGGCTAATCAAGGTAGCCAACGTTACTACATTCAGTCAGCCTTTATAATGCCTACTGAAGCCAAAGAACGTCAAGAGTCCGCCTCTCTGCTTAATATTGATGATTCTTTCAAAAAAATCATTATCGTTAAAGACTACATCAAACCCAAAAGAAACGAGGAAGGAATCGTTACACTCGGTCTAATTGACTTCCTCCTTAATCCCGAACTGCTAAATTGGTAATCACTCTATGGCTCCTATTAACTTACAATTAGCTTCAGCTGCGGTATATCGCTTATTGTATGCGAATGATTGCGATATCCAATCGGTAATATGCTCGTTTGTCTTATTGAATTACTTGGACTGGGGTAAGTTATATTTTACCAGTGCACAAATGAGTGATTTGTTAAGGCAAAATTCAGGTTTCCAAATTCCACAAGCCGTTGTACAAGAAGCCCTATTGTCTAAAGGACGAAACTATTTTACATACGATAAGAAAATCAAAACTTTTTGTAAATCTGTAGATTGTCCTGATTCTGTGATTGCAGAATTGAGAGAACTTATCGATTCAACAAAGATGCAAAATGAAATGTTAGTGAAAAAAATAGCAATGTTTATTGCCGTTAGAACTAACCAAAGCATCGAAGAAGAAAAATACGAAGAGATTAGTTAAGCGCATACTTAATAGGTAAAGATACTAATGATTATTCTGAACTGATTTCAGAGTTTTTAATAATGGAGGATCCGTCCTCTTCGTATATAAAGCAAGTTCAGTCTATTAAAGAAGGCAATATATTTCTTGAGGGTCTATCTCAAGAAATAATTGCGACTGATATTTACCGTAATTACAATGTTCCTTTAACGTTATACCTTGAAACTGAAATTTTATTTCACATATATGGCTTGAATGGGGACGAATACTCTCAAATAGGGAATGACTTTATAAATATTGTCAACGAAATCAATGCAAAAGGGGTTAAAAACAAACCCATCTTTAAGCTAAAATTTTTCCCTGAAACTTACGAAGAAATTGAGAAATATTTTGCCGCAGCAAAAGATGTTATAAGAACGAGACATTTACATCCTAACTCTGGTTCTGCAATGCGTAGGATCATAGATCAATGTGAGTATACATATGACGTAGAGTTGTTAAAAGAGAATTTTTTTGAGGAATTAAAAAAGAAAGGGATAACTATAGATTCAGAAACAAATTATAAACCTTATAGTCAATCTTTGCAAGCCCTCAATCTGGAAGATCGTGGGGAAATAGAACGGTTACAGAATGAGTTTGAAGAGAAGTGGCTAGACACTGATATAGAACACTCATTACAGTTAATAAATTATATAAATTCAAAAAGGAGTAACATAAGACGAGATCGCGGCTTCTTAAAGATTGGACATCTTTTAATTACGGGCAAAGGTGTTACTTTTGCTGTCGCAAATTCGATAGGCAAAGATGAAAGAATTAGGCCTCGTAATGGAGCACAATTTGCTGCGTCTATTGAACGAATTACGAACTTATTGTGGATGTCCTTAAATAAGCAGCTTAGATTCGTTGAGGGATTACCATCATCAATGAATGTAATAGTCCATGCTCAAACATTTATTTCTAGAAAATTAGAAGGAAAATTACATTCGTTATATGAACAATTGGATAAAGACCCAAATGGTAAGATTGACTCAGAAACTACGTCTAAGTTGGCATCTAGCCTCTATACAACAGAAAGAGCTCCCGAAAATATTACAGCCGACTCTATCGAATCAGTAACTAGAATATTATCACTTTCATCAATTGATGAGTATAAGAATATGATGCAAGCTGAGCATAAACAACATGTTCAGCTGCTTGAAAAAGTTGTCGACCTTCAAAAGGGGCAGGAAGAATCCATAGAACGTATTCGTCAATATAGTGAGGAAAATGCTAGATTAGGGACAGATAAGGAAGAACTTCAAAGAAGGGTAGCAGAGAATGAGGAGATTAAGCGTAAACAACAAGAAGAAATAGATAACTATAAAGCCACAATTGCTGCACGCGATGCTCAAGATGAGGCAAAAAAAATGCGTCGGGCTAAAAGATGGCGTATATTTTGGTGGATTGTTGCCGGTATTCTAATTGTCAGTGCCGTAGCTCATTTTGGATGGTTAATATGGATAAAAATCAAAGATTCCAATTATTCATGGAGTGACTATGCTTGGACTTTTTACTCTGGAATAGGACAATCATTAGCAGCAGCTCTAATTGGTTACTTTGTGGGAAGAAAGAAAAAGAAGTAACAAATAGTATTATTCTTTTAATAAACTGCCGTAAAACCTCGTTATAATCCGCCAAAAGTAGGTCAATAACCATACTTTTGGCGGATTATAAGCATATTTGGGGATTGATAAAGGGTACTCGGAGGGAAAAGAAGATCTCAGTCCGGTGAGGAGGTATTATCTTTGCCGGGGAATTGAGAGGCGTCCATCGCTATACCGGTTGTATATACTGAGATACATGTACAACCTTGTGCTATATCCGGCGGAAAATATTTGGCGGGAGTGAAAAATACATTCTATCTTTGCCGCTGAAAAGAAAGTCCGAAGCCAGCGGGGCGTAATGCCCGCTCATGCACTATCTTTGGCTATGGATGATTTTCTTTCATCGAATCGTGAACTTTTTTGAACAAAGCTTTGTTAGGAAAGTTGCGGTGGCAAATTTTGCGACCATAGCGGAGCCTCAGATTGCTCTGCCGTGACGGTCGCGCCCTTATCCGCCGCAGACATAACCCGCAGCCCACTCTTGGGCTGACTCCCTATGAGCCGACCCCGATGGGTCGGACCCCCCACGCACAACCCCCGGAAGTGTGTGCCTGAATTTCGCAGCCGGATGCGCAAAGCATTGCGAACAAATCGGTGTGCGGGTACAGCCCCGAACCTTACACCGACATCGGTGCCCATGTTCAGGTGTGACACTTGGGGACGCTATCGACATACCTACATCATACACACCCGATAGCCGACAATGTCAACCGCCGACGGGAGATTGTGCAGATTTGGTAATCTTGAAAATTTTTGTTATCTTTATGTAACGATTGAAGGCAGCGCACGCCCGAAGCGACATGTTCAGCTTTATAGACCGGAACAGGAACGATGCTCACAGACGGATGCCATGCCCGATATTGACACTGTAACAATAATAACGAGGTACCTGATCAGAATACCGGACTTTGAGTCTGGAATCACTATGAAAAGCCTGCTGTTGAATGCGGAACGAACCGCAACGGTTTAACCCGGCAACAACTCGCACTAAGGAAGCGATGCTCAACGGATTAAATGCATGGAACAACGGCAGAAGAAGAAAGAACGGCACAGCCATAAGCTGTCATGGAGCCTATACGAGCTGAATTTTGCGACAGCCACAACTGTGCCCGTACAGAATCTGTACGTCAAAAACAATCAATTAAAAAGAAGAAAAAATGCGTATGCCTTACCTTATTGCAAAGTAAGACACAACCGCCCTTGTATCTGCCCCGTATAAGGAACAGATGCCCCTCATGTCGTTGTCTTTCGGTGCGATGTGGGAAAGGGTGAACCACGCCCTTTGCCGACCCTGACAGGGCGGCAGCAACAACCGTCGGCTTTAGCGAATCATGGCCGACAGCCCTTCCTATGTCCTTTCGGGGACACGTCACCGCAGCCTCTTTCGTCGCCGGGGCTGTGGGTGATGTAAGTTACTCGGCGATATAACTCTTCAAATTCATTTCCCTCAGATGAAATTGAATCTTTTTGACCTCCTTCAGGCGTCGGCACTCGACCCTGACTCTCCAAATATCCTCCTCAACGTCCACCTCTCTGACCTTCATCAGCTTGTGGTGGACACAATCGAAGCCACCCGCGAGCGTCTGCTCCCCCTCTACATGGAGGCAGAGCAGGACAGGTCAATCACCAAGAAAGAGGTTTCCGAGCGGCTCGGCGTCTGCGAGACCACTGTCTATAACATGACCAAGGACGGCAGACTACACCCATTCAAGGTGAACGGAAGCACCCGCTACAGCTTGCGGGAAGTTAACTCTATCATCAACCCCTGTAACGACGACTGAGCCTATGGAAGACGTAACAGTTATACCTCCCGCCGATGACCGCTTCGAGCGCATCGGCACCACCTACTACAAGATTGTCCGCCAGCCAAACGCCGCCGGACAGCTCATCGAGCGCAGCATACCGTGGACAATCGAGGCAATCCGTCAGGACTACGGCAAGGACTTTCTCGCCAACGTCCCCAAATATGATGGTTTCTGCTGTGTTCCCTCCCACTTGGACTATCAGCCTGTTGTGGGCTGTTTCAAGAACAAGTATTCGCCGCTCAGCCATATCCCCATTGAGGGAGAATGGCCGTGTATCGAATCGCTGGTGCGCCACATCTTCGGCGAACAGTACAGCCTCGGCCTTGACTACCTGCAAATCCTCTACACCATGCCGTTGCAGAAGCTCCCGATTCTGCTCTTGGTGTCGGAGGAGCGCAACACTGGAAAATCCACCTTCCTCAATTTCCTAAAACTGCTCTTTGAAGCTAATGTCACGTTCAACACCAACGAAAACTTCCGCAGCCAGTTCAACGACGACTGGAACGGCAAGCTAGTAATCGTAGTGGACGAGGTGTTGCTCAACAAGCGAGAGGATTCCGAGCGTCTGAAAAACCTCAGCACCACCTACAACTACAAGATGGAGGCAAAAGGACGCGACCGCGAGGAGGTGAGCTTCTTCGCCAAGTTCGTGCTGTGCTCCAACAACGAGTATCTTCCCGTGGTCATTGACCCCGGCGAGACACGCTACTGGGTGCGGAAGGTTCCGAGGCTTACCACCGACGATACCGCGTTTCTGGAGAAAATCCGCTACGAGATACCGGCCTTTCTCCATGCCCTGACCTATCGGCATCTGACAACCGCCGAGGAAAGCCGCATGTGGTTCAATCCCGCGCTGCTCGACACCGAGGCATTGCAGAAAATCATCCGCGCCAACCGCAACCGTGTGGAGCTGGAGCTTGCCGAGCTGCTGACCGAGATAATGGACTCGCGCAAAATCGACGAGGTGGATTTCTGCTTCAACGACATCCTGAGTCTTTTCGGCTACCGTGAGGTCAAGGCTGACCGTAGCCAGCTCCGGAAGGTGGTGCAGGACTGCTGGAAACTCAGACCTGCCTCCAACTCGTTCTGCTACACGACCTACACCGTCGGTATGTTCCTCAACGAAGAAACATACGTCGAGACACGCCGATGCGGACGGTACTACACCGTCACCCGGCAGATGTTAGATAATTTATAATTTTTTTTCGTTGAAATTTGATGAACTGATGAAAAGAGAGACAGACTATTGTTTTTCAGTGCTTTTTCTTCTCATCTGTTATTCATCAACACTTCATCAAAGGATGAAAGGCAATGAAAGAAAAAATAGTGGCACCGAGAGAAAACGCAATTTCTCTTTTCCATCGCCAAAACTTTCTTCTCACCGCCCGAAAAATAGTGATGAAACAATGATGAATGGATAATATGCTGACATAGCCATAGATAGCATTCCGATTCATCAGTTTATCAAATTCAGCAACATGCTGCATTCTTGGCTACACTCGGCATAGGTCAAGCGAGCTTGACACTCTGCTCTCGTTTGCACAAGAATTCAACGCTTCACCCGGTCGTCGGGATTTTCTCTCGGCGGCCACAATTCCAGAATGATATGGCTAAATCAAATCCAGATAGGTTTGCCGAGCCTACGATTATCGGCACAGAGTCCGAGGCGCGTCAATACGTCAATCGGGCGGGTGCGACTCAGACTGCGCCCAAGAGAGAATCCAGAACCACCAGAAAGTTCAATGCTGAGGAATTTCTCCGACAAGAAGAGGAAAATTCCAAAGCAGAAGCAGAACAACTCAGAAGGACTGAGATTCTCATGAACGAATACTCATTACCGTGGAACGTCGATGATGGCAAGCCTCCGTTTCCCGGCATGGAATTAAATCCTTGTGCGGTCAGATGGGAACCTGCAAATCTCGAAGAGTTCATCCGCGAGCATGGCGAGGAGTTCAAGATATTCAAAAATGCCAAGCTGACTAATCAGTCATGCAATCAAAGCTCTGACCAATCAGAGCCTCAGCGAGGCAAGGCATCAGGGACTCGAAAGCCGAAAGATATGGTTGAACAGGAACACCAGTGTACCGGTACAACGGTTATACCGCCGAAAAAAGCAAAGTCATCTTCAAAAAACAAAGCGGTGGAGAGGCCGGAGACTATGCCGAAAGATACACCTCCAAGCGACTCTGAGAGCGAACACAAGACCGTATCCGAGGATTTGACAACCGGAAAACAGTCTGACATTCCGGTAGAGGCTGAGCAAGCTGAACCCGTGGAACAGTCAAAGAAATCGCGCGTCAGTGCCAAAATGGTGGATGCCGATTTCGATGCGTTAAGACACACCTATCTCCGCATCGTCAGCCTCGGCGAAAAGAAACCGGTGTTTCTTCCTCTCGAACTTCGCGACTCTCTGGAGACACTCGCACGGGTGAGTGGAGTACCGAATCTCGCACCGTCACATATCGTCATCAACATTCTCAAAGCGTTCTTTGACGATAACCGCGAACTTATCAACCGCAAACTCTCAGGTGAGAAATTAAGAATCTGAAATCTATGTGATTCAGGGCGCGGTGGTATCCATCCACAGGGGTAATGGAGGGGCTAAGCGAGGTTAGATTTTTGTGATACAAAAATCGTCGCAACCATGTTGCTCCCCTCGCCACCCTCCATTACACCGGGTGGACCGGTACACCGGTGTAACGAATCCGCTTTGCCCCTCCATTTTCAAACCCTCAATCCCCCCACGCCAATGAAACCGAAATCCCCGACCCGCAAATCGAATCTCAAGGCAGGACACCGCAACGGCCGTCCCGCCTTGCCGGAAGAAGAACGTCAGTCCTACGTCCGGCACACGCGATACAACGAGGCTGAAAACACCCTCCTGCTTGCCAATGTCAAGCGCACGGGAATGAAAAATGTCAGCGAATATATACGATCGGTGACGCTCAATCCTCACATTGTTCCACGACTCGATGAGTCAGAAATGAGAATCGCCCGCAATCTCTCCGGCATGAGCAACAATTTCAATCAGCTTCTGCGTCTCTGCCATCAGCGCGGACTCGATGCCATGGCCCGCGATGTGCAATACTACCTCAATCGTTTCCGCGAACTTTTCGCAAAATTAAGTTCTTAATTTCCTATGATAGCATATATAATAAGCGGCTCAGGTTTTGGCGGATGTGTTGATTATGTAACCCGCCGCAAGCTCGAAGAGAAGCTCTATAAGGAGCAGTCGAAAGGGCTGAAAGCCGATGAAAGAAAATATGAGAGTAATGGCGGTGAGGATATAATCGACCATCTTTCCAAAGACTGGAAACTCCTGTCTTCCTCCGGCGACATAAGGATATATGAAGGCCGCAAGGCTATGGCTGACGACATCGCCCGACCGTCACGACAACGTAAGCCTATAAAAGACCCGGTCGGTCATATATCACTCGACTTTCATCCAGACGATGCTCCGAAAATGACGGACGAACTTATGACCGAGGTGGCGCAGGAATATATGAGGCAGATGGGGCTGACCAATACCCCGTACATAGTGGTACGACATTTTGACAAGGCACATCCGCACTGTCATATCGTTTTCAGCCGGGTTGACTATGACGGAAAAATTCTGACTCAGACCACCAACTTCAAGAAGAATGAGCGCGTCTGCAAGGCTCTCAATCTGAGACACCGTCTCACGCAGGGCAAGAGCAAACTTAATACAGATGTTTCAAAACTGAGGGGAAAAGATAAAATCCGTTACCCGCTTGTCCACAATATAGCCGGAGTGTACATCCGTCCGGAGATTCAGGACTGGAACTCGTTTCTCATTGCTCTTAAGCGGCTGGGTATAACAGTCAAGGAAAAGTCCGGACAATCAGGGAAAACGAATCTGTATTACTGCACAGGCAGACATGAATTCTGGTATAAGAAACTCGATCCCTTTTTCAGCCGCGAGAATCTTGAATTGAAATTCAAGGCTCGTCGAGAGAAACAGCAAGTGGCAAAGACTCAACCAGGAACCGCACCACTGCCTAAACCGCAACGGCAGTCACAGCCTAAACCAAAGCAGCCGGAGCCTATTGTTATACCGCCATTGCCGGATATAGTATGCGGCGTAAAGATTGACCGACTTAAACAACAAGCATATCAGGAAGGCAAGTTCATCAGCATCGGAATCTGTGACCCCGGAGGCGTTGTGCCAATCAACCATTGGATTTGGTACGATTTCGGCAAACGAGAACCCGTAATGAGCCGTACATATCCTTCCGACCACAAAATTCCGGAAGCTTTCCTGCGACAACTGGCAGCAAAGCAATCCGCCGTATCGTCATCGCCGGGTGCCGGAATTCGCCTATCATCGCCTTCTCTCGATGGAAACATTCCTGAAGAACAAGGTTTCGCTCACGGCAGTGGAATGCCTGATGACTTCAAGCACTTCCTTGAATTGCACCCCGGCATGAGCATCGAAGAGGCTTTGCACCGTTTCCGTGACGAGCAGAAAGCAAAACTGCGACGAAAAGGCCCAAAACTACACTAATCAAAAAATCCACCGAGAGAAAATCACTTCTTTCGGTGGATTTGTGTTTACATCAGATGTTTTAATGCAAAATTTATTATTCGCCATCGGCGAGTGACAATAAGCCTTTTTTGCTTCTTGTCAATGGCCTTGATTATTTTCCGGCAGACTTTATCAAGAGGCATTACCCAGAACAGGCCTTCTCCTTTTGCCATACGGGTATCAACCAGTCCGGGACGAATCTCTGTGACAATTATATCCGTTCCTTTGGATTTGTTCTGCAAAGATTTCGTGTAATTTATCTGAAATGCCTTTGATGCGCTATATGACGGGGCAATAGGAGTAGGCTGTAATCCTCCCACAGAGGTAACGGTAACAATATGACCTGATTTCTGATTCTCAAAGAGTCTGTAAATTGACGCAACCGCATTAGTCCAGCCCATCACGTTCACAGAAAGAGAGGACAGCTCTGTCTCGACATCCAACTTCGGATTAAGTTCTCCGATTCCTGCACATATAATAGCCAAATCAATGTGTCGATGTTTGCGAATGATAGATTCCAAAGCGTTATTGAATGAGTCCGTTTGAGAAATATCACACAAAACCGGCAACGTATGTTCAGGATAACTTCGTTCCATATCGTCCAACAAATCTCTCCGTCTGCCGGCAACTATGACGTTATGTCCCGATGAAACATAATGCTTCCATAGATTGTGACCGATGCCGGATGTAGCCCCTATGATCAGAATATTCATATCTTAACTTAATTCATAGCTTATTTCAATTTATAGTCGGGTTCGATATTGTGTTTCAGACCGTCGTATTTCGGAGTCTCGATCTTGTTACCTTCGTCATCTGTGGAGTAAATTTTTACATTCTGACCTTGGGCATTCATAATGCTTTCCTCATTATTGGTGAAATATTCGGCATTTTTCAGAGCTTCCTTGCGGTCAACCTTCGAGTAATCGCCTTGCATATACATAGGGGTCATAATACGGTCGGTGCGTTCAAGTCCGGTTGCTATAAACGAGAAGCCGCCGTTGGCTTCGGCTTTAAGGATTAGACCGGGCAGTCCGTGAAGTTTCCAAGGGCCGAATGGCATCGGCAATTCCGGTGCAAACCATGCTTTCCAATGGCGGCCATGATAATCGCTTTCAGCCATTATACACTCATAACCGAGGACCGTTGCGGTAGAATCTTCCACAATCGTCCATTGCATTTCGGAAAGCGGCTCGGTGTAATATCCGTTATCTTCACCAAATTTATTGTAATGCGTCAGGCAGTCCTGTGCGAGGTCTGTGAAAACATAGCTGTTAGTCGGTTTGGTGGGACCTTTCGTCATGTCAAACGAGACTGAACCATCAGGCTCGATAGTCATACATGCTTTTTTGATTATCTCCATGTATTGAGCCTTCCCCTCCGGTGTTGATTTTAACGAATCCACCCAGAGGCTTAGGTCGTTGAAATACTTAGCTTCCGTTGTAGAAGCCAAAAGTGACATTTTGCCGGTGTTGATTTTACCGAATTTGTTGGGGTACGATGAATCATAGCTGACAATGATTTCAGCCTTATTCTGTGCCATTGCAGATATAGCCACTAAGCACATGAAGATTGATGTGAGTATCTGTTTCATAATGTTATTTGTAATCTGTTTCAAGTAGATCAAAACCATCTTTCCCACTTTCGTAATCAATTTTTTCCTGAGAATGACGCGGGCCGTTGCCACCGAAGTGCATATCACTCATGCCCTGAAAATTATCATATCTATATCTACAAAGCTTTAGAAACTCTTTTCTTGTGGTCTTCTCATAAGAGTATGATTCATACACCTTGGCAATAGGCATATTGACTGATTGAATGCCATTGGCTGTGAAATGATGTTGACCTGTACTATCAACGGCTTCTAATATCAGGCCGGGCAGTCCGAGCAGTTTCCATGGCCCTGTGTTCATTGGTACTTCCGGAGTGAACCACGCAGTCCAGTTACGTCCATGATAATTGGTCGTCGCCATAATGCAGTCATAACCTAATATAGTCTTTGTGGTGTCATCAACAATAGTCCATTCCCTATCCTCAATCGGTTCTGTATATTTACGGTATTCATGATAAACCATATCCCAGACTTTGAACTTGTCTTTATCCCTAACAACATAAAGATCTACAGGCCGACCGAGAGGTGAACTATTTAGAATCGCCTCTCGCTCTTCTCTGGATTTCTGCATAAGCTCACCCATCATTACCAACCCTTGCTGAACATACCATTGTTCCCCCTCGTTGGTACACCGTGTTGAGTCAAGCCATTGAGTATGGCTATTGTAAAACTTTGAGCAATCCTGTCCGGCAAGAAGTATGAAATCCTGTCTTTTCTCGATACCTCTTGGGTCGAAAAAATGGTATTCATATCCTACCTTTATTTGTGCTTTCTGTGCTATTGCAGCTATCGCCACAAAGCATACTATGATTGACGTGAGTAATCTGTTCATTTTCTGAGGGATATTGAGATTAGCAGCTCGCGACCTCGGAGCCAGCGCTGGCTCTCGAAGGAGGTAAGCTGATTGTATGTTGTATAGTTGTATGTGCGCTGATTGAAGATGTTGCTCAACGAGGCGGAGAGTTCCAGTCGCTTGTTGAGTTTGTAGATTACCTTTGTATCAAGCAGGAATACGTTTTTGAACTGGTCAGAGGTCAGTTCGTTACGGTAGTGTTCGCCACTGATGTGCCACTCCCATTTTTTGTGTGGCATGATGTTGAGCAGCAATTCGTTTTCCATATTGCGGAGCCACGAGGCGTTAATACCGTTCATGGACATACGGCTTGATGCCCACTCGAAACGATAGTCGAAACTGAGCCAACGGAGTGGCGAACCATTGATTTTCGCTCCGGCTGACCAAGAAGTGCCGACCGAATTTACCGAGCTGTTCTCCGAAATCAGGTGCGATTCATTGCGACTGAATGAACCGTTGATGTTTGCGCTACCTCGCATGAAATCAAGAGTTTTGCCGATGTTTCCGCTTGCCATAAGCATCTGCCCGTCGCTTTTTGCTGACGTATAGGAATAGACCACATAGTCGCCGTAAAGCTGCTGCGCTAAGGTATATGGATTATGACTCCACGATTGCATTACGAATGCATTGGCGAACAGTCCACGTCGGGTATGCTTATAAGAGATATTGGCAGACACGTTCTGCGATGTGGAATTATAGAAATCATCCACGCCCCGACGGAACGAGCGATAGTTTGTCATCACATAACCGGGTTGGATAAGGCTCAGATCCATCGGTGAACGTCCGGTGCCACCGCTTACACTCATCTCAAAACGGTTGTTTGGTTTCCAGTTCATACTGAGTGACGGCGAGAAATAGGCCTCGCTGCGGTTGGCAAGAGCCTTATCGAAAGTATAGTGGGCAAAACTGAAAGGAGCTTTAAGCGAGATATTGACTCGCTTTATCCAATACTCGAATTTCGGTGTTGTATATACCGTGAAATAGTTTGTGCTCAGCACATTCGTCGTTTCTCCCGGTATTTCCTCGGGCATATCGGGTAAATCTGTGTTAAGCGTGCGGAAATATCCCTTGACACCTCCTTCAAGACTGATTGTGATACCCTTGACAGAAAAGGCGTAGGCCGCACTCTCGTTGGTATAGAAAGCATGGTCTTTTACGTATTGACGCATAAGTCCGTCATTTATCGACACAGAAAGGGTCTGAGGGAGTGATTCCCATTCGTTCTTGCTAATGAAGGTTACGAGGTGTTTACCGTTGAATCTCTTTATAAGTTTGAAATCATTGCCGACATAGTAGTCGGGAAGCGATGCCGTCTGGTCGTTGGGCAGTGAGCCGGTAACGCCGAGGCGCACATCATCCCAGTCGATATTGGTTTTCAGGGTATTGTTGATGAAGGCGGTCTTTTGGTTCAGCTCATAAATGAAATTGCCCGAAAGCGAGTGTGAGCGGTCAACGCCATTGCGATCTTCGGTAACGACACGGTTGCCATCGTTGAGAAAATATGTCGTTATGTTGGCGGCGTCTGCCGTTACGCGGTTGAACGAGTAGTCAATCTGCGCCTTGAACTCACCTCGTCCGAGTTTCCACAGGGCGTTGGTCGAGACAAGCGCCGAGCGGTTGAACAGCGTGCGCTTCCGGCTCAGATTAGGCACTCCGGGAAGTGACACGCCTACATATCGGCTCAGGTCGGTTCCTCGGCGCGAAGCGAAGAAGTCTGTTGCCTGTGCAGACAGGTCTTCGCCAATGTTGTTGGTATTAAATGTCGTTATATTCTGGAAATTGCGCATCACAGCCATTGCGAACAGCTCGCCATCCCATATAGCACCCTCGGGTTGCCATGAATAGCCACCTCCGGCATCGCCGTGGAAAGTCCATGTGGCTTTTGCCTTACTTTTCAGTTTGAGGTTGATAGCTGCTTTGTCGGAGAATGATATGCCCGACAGCACTTGCATCGGCTGATGGTTTTCCATCACCTCGACTGCGCCAACATCATCATGACTTATGCCGTTGGTTGCAATGCCGTATTTGCCGCCGAGCAGGTCGGAGCCTTCGATATAGAATTTGTTGATGTCCTCGCCCTGATACTGTATCTTGCCTGATTGCTCCACGTTGATACCCGGCATACGTCTTAGTACATCGCCGATAGAGCGGTCCTGCTGTTGCGCAAAACTACCGACATTATATGTAATGGTGTCTCCTTGTTCACGGATTCGGTCAGCCTTGACCGTAACCTCTTTGAGCAGTGTCGTTCCAGGTTCAAGATACACGTTAAGCGGAAATGCAACGCTATCGAGCGGTATCGATTGCTTCGCAAAGCTCATCATTGACACCTCCAACCGGCAACCTGTCACCGACGACAGCGACAAGGCGAATCCGCCATCGCCTTTTGACGTAGTAAACTTCTTGATTTTGCCGTCGGCTCCCTTGACAATGACAGACGCCCCGGTCAGCGGCTCATTGCTCTCCTTGTCAACGACTGTACCCGACACATTGACCTGTGCCACGGCACTAACCGCGACAAAGAGAAATATCAGGTATGAGATAACACGGTTCATTCGTGATAATCGGTTTCGAGGTAATCGTACTTACGGCTTTCTTCGGTTACAGGGGCATCGACACCTCCGCCAAGTTCATATCCTGTCGCAGCCTTAAACATAGCATGGCTGTTTTCACGGTAATGCCTTGCAGCCCGGAGCATATCTTTTCTGCCCATTTTCTCATACTCCGTATTGAAAACGGGAAAAATCGGCTGTGCGCTTATCTCAATTCCGGTGACAGTAAAGCTATGTTGGCCTGACGGTTCGCTTGCATCCATAATAAGCCCGGGCAGTCCGCAAAATTTCCAAGGGCCATCTTGCATAGGAATTTCAGGTGAGAACCATACCGTCCACTTCCGACCGTGATAATCGGTTGTTGCCATAATGCATTGATAGTCTAGAATTGTTTTGGTGCTGTCTTCCACTATCACCCAGTCTATTTCGGAGAAAGGCTCGTCATAATAGCCGCATTCACCCATCCCGGCCTCATCGTAAGTGGTCGAAATGGATTTAGCAAAATCTTTAAGCACATATAGTCGTGAGTGATAGGCCACACCGTCCATAGCGCTGCGGTCGCGACCTTGTACATAAGCAGCAACAGCGGCATCAAACATCTGTTTGGCTTTTGCGCGCCCCGAAGGTGTCGATTCAAGCGAATCCTTGAATTCGGTGCTCGGACAATAGAATTTACTTTGATTCCGGTTGGCAAGCAATATAAATGGTGTGTTCATTTCAACCACGCCATCCTCGCCACGCAGAAACTTATGATAATAATTATATCCCACCTTGATTTCAGCACGCGGATATTCCTGTTTCTTCTTCGCACTCGCTCCGAGAGCGACGCAAAGAAGAACTAATATTGTGATAAGTCGATTGGCTTCCATTGTTTAATTTGATTAGAATATGCAAAGTTCGTCATTTTTTACGATGTTGGTCTCAACAAATGTTGAGACCGGCAGAACATGATTAAGATTTTCTTAATCTGCTCAAATGTGTGGGGGTGATATTAAGAAATGAAGCGATGTCTTTGAGAGAGAAATACAAAAATATATCCTCATACTTTTCAATGAGTTCATTATACCGTTCCTGTGCCGATTTCACATGCAGATTTATATATCGGTTATAGGTTGTGTCGAAAAGCGCCACATTCGTGTCAGCAACTGCCCGATATAGCTCTTCGTCCGATTTCATACGAATGCCTACCTCTCTTGCCGAAATGCAATATATTTCGCTGGGTGTAACGGCAACGATTGAAACGCGAGATTTTTTGCCGTACAGAGAAAACGGAAAATCTGCAACAAACTCTCCTGCGAACTCCAGACCGACGACACTCTCTGAGCCATCCGCACCGTATGCCACATACTTCAATGTGCCCGATTTAACAAACCCTATATACCGACCTACCTGTCCTCGCTCAATAAAATAGTCACCTTTATCATAACTGCGCAACACACCCTGTTCGACACATAGTTTCCGCCAGAAATCATGGTCGATGTTCTCGTAATATGTGTTGAAGTTAGAGGACATCTCTAAACAGATGATATTAAAATTCCGGTTGGCTCAAGACCGGGTTATTAAGAAAAGAAAACGTGAGCCAACTATGCCACATCCCAACTTGAAGGCCCTGAGAAAGCCTGTGAGCAGATATAACAATAGTAGCCCACGCTATACGCGTGAGAACCACTATGCTATCCTTGCTCAGTAGAAAATTTCTCAGGTTTTCAAGTTGCAAGATAAGCATAACGCTTCCTTATTTTCCAAAATGTTGAGGACAGGCTACGCCTATCCAACCGCAAAGTTAACTATAATATTCCGTAACTGAATGATATTTGGGGGATAATCTTTGTTTCAATTTCACGGTTCATTGAATTTGCGTCTTAGTATGTTCAGCAGACGATGAACACCGCTGTCTGCGGTTCAGTTTCACATCTGCCAACGCGACCACCCGAACTGAATTTTAACTAAATTTTAGATTTGAGCGTGGTGACCCGGCGAAATTTTGGCTGAGGTCACCACATTTATATTGCTGGAATATGGTTAAAGTCTGTTAAAGTTTGGGGTTGCGAGGCGGTGGTATGGGGTTGAATGACGCTGAATGGATTTGGGTGAATTTGAAATACGTGCTGATAATCAGCGCATTAACCCTCGTAAAGAAAAGATATGCACCTGCGCATGCACGTATAATATACAATATTTCAGCGCATTAGCGTGGGCGTGGTGACTTTTGTGGTGACTCGGAGGGGTGTAATTGAATAAAAGACCGCTAACTCATTGAGAATTAGCGGTCTTCTGTGGTGCCACCAGCACCATTTTTAATGAATTATAATGAACCGTGGTGAATGACGCTAAATACTATAATGCTACATATCAATGCAATTAAACTAAACTGAATTTGTTTTCAGGCGTTAATATTCAAGAATTATAGGTAACTTTATAGGTAACTTTTGAAAAGTTCACTATATTTGCAATCGGATTGGTTCGGTTTGAATTTGAACCACAACGCAATCCTGTATGTCAGACAATTAAACGAATTTGAATTATGGCAAAGACTCTCTCCAGATTCTACTTCCTCAAAAAGGACGAGAACAAGGATAAAGCAACCCTCTTCGTGAGGGTACAAGACACCATACGCAAGATTGATGTTCAGTTCACAACGCGGCTCCGTGTGTCTGTGCCGGAGTGGAAAGTGGCTGTTTCGAGCGAGGACGCATTAGCCCGTCATCGCAAGGAGTATCCCAAGCTGCATGACAAACTCGGTCGCATCGAGATCATGCTCAAACGAGAAATGGAAGCTCCAGAATTTGACCGCGAAAAGGTCAAACAGGAAATAATGGCTATTGCGGATCCGGAAAAATCAGAGATAGTACGCCGTCAACAAGAGGCGGAAGTTATCGCAAAGGAAAAAGAAGAACGACAACTACGGGAAGAAGCGGAGAAGGCTCGCATTGCCGCAGAAGCCGCGCGGGCTAACATCTGGAATTTCCTTGACCGCTTTGTAGAGGAAATAAAATCCGGCAAACGTCTCAATGGTAACAACCGATACACTGCGGGTAGCTGTAAGGCATGGAGCAGTTTCCGAAAACTGTTTAACGGATTCGACCCGCGCCACAAACTGACGTGGGCAGATGTTGACCGCTCGTTGGTAACGAAATTTCTCGACCACCTTCAGAAACTCGACTATATGGGCAGTTCGGTCAACAAATACCTTGTTTCATTCCGCGCTATGGTGGGCTACGCATACGAGGACGGACTGCACAACAACGACCGTGCATTAAGCTGCTTCTCCAAGCGTAAAGTGGAAGAAAGTGACAAGGCTGCTGAAATCTATCTTACCGAAACGGAGTTGCAGGCATTGGCAGAAATGGAACTCACCGGATTGAAAGACCAAGTGCGAGATATTTTTCTCGTCGGTTGCTATACCTGCCAGCGCGTCAGCGACTACAATAATATCCAGCCTGAGGACTTCACTACGACCGCTAAAGGCACACCGATTATCCGTCTTGTTCAGCAGAAGACCCGCAACGAGGTGAAAATTCCTATAATGAATCCCAACCTCAAAGCTATCTGTGAGAAATACAGCTATCGGCTTCCTTCGGTGGTTGACCAAATTCTTAACCGCTATATCAAGGAGATACTTAAAGACCTCTCCGAAAGCGTGCTGACACTTTCTGTCAAGGTTCCGACAAAACTCACCATGAAACAGAAAGAGAGGGAGAAATCCGGAGAACTGACGGTTGAGCGCAACGATAAAGGGGAAGTGATGATGCCTCGCTATGATTGCGTCACCACCCATACCGCCCGGCGCAGTGGCATTACCAATATGTATCTCTCCCACAAATTCACCATCGTTCAGATGATGCACGTCAGCGGTCATAAGACACAAAAGACCTTCATGGACTACATCAAGCTCTCATCTGATGAAATCGCCGATGAGATAGACGCTATCGTCAACGGAGCAAAAGAAGAAGTGTTCTGAGAGGCTAAGCGTCTGCACGTAGCTGAAAATCAAAATAAAAGTATTAACTTTGTGTATGGAAACAATTATTCGTATTCATAACGAATCAGAATATAATGAAATATTGCAACAGGCTGTTGCGGTAATTGAAACCGCGAGAGGTAATGCCGCCCGTGCCATTGTCAGTACATCCAATGAAATGTATTGGCGGATAGGTCAACTGTTATATGAGCGGAAGCTCGACAGCAAACACGGAGACAAAGTAGTCAAGCGGTTGTCCGCCGACCTCAAATCATCATATCCAAAGATGGGAATGTCGGTGCGCAACTTGTTTAACATGAAGCGGTTTTATGTTAGATTCCATGAAGCAAATCCAAAAGTGCAACAGGCTGTTGCACTTTTGCCGTGGGGACATATAAATTACCTCATGTCTAAGTTCGATGATAATGATGAAGCGATAGAGTACTATGCCTGCAAGTATCAAGAAAAGGGCTGGAGCCGAGATTTGCTCATCAACGCTGTAAAGCTGGAGATGCACAAGCATCAGCCGGAAAACAACGCCTCAAATAATTTCGCCGTTGCACTCCCGGAGGCTCAGGCAGCATACGCTAACGAGGTATTCAAGGATTCCTATTGCATGGGGTTTCTTGGCGTAACTGAGCCACTTCTTGAACTGGAGCTTGAGCGGAGATTGGTAGAAAAAGTAAAACAGTTCCTTCTTGAACTCGGTCAGGGATTTACATACATCGGCAATCAGCATGTACTGTCCTACAACGGCAAGGATTACAAGGTGGATATGCTCTTTTTTCATCGGGGGCTACGGTCACTCGTCGCCGTCGATTTGAAAATTTCGGAGTTCATGCCTGGATATATCAGCAAGATGAACCTCTATCTCTCGTTGCTTGACAGACTTGAACGAGGCAAAGATGAAAACCCATCAATCGGCATAATCCTATGCGCCGAGAAGGACAATGTGGAGGTTGAGCTGGCACTTGAAGGATTTACAAAGCCCATCGGTGTAGCCGAATACAAACTTATCGTTCCTCAAAAAGAATTGAAACAACTAATCTCCGAAGAAATTAAAATCTTCAACCAAGAAGTCGCCGATAAATCAGCAGAACAATCAGGAGAGAAAGATTAAGCATAGCCTGAGTTTTTCTTTTCACCAGCCCACATATATAGTTTGGTTTAGTTTGTCGGGCATATATATAGCCCGAACCAAACCAATCCGACTTATAACATCCATCACGGTGCCAAATCTGCATAAAAAGTATGCGATTTGGCACCGTGACGTAAGAGTTTTATAAATATACTACTCAGAGAGTGCATCTAATAATACGTCATGGCTGATTTGGTTTTGTCGCAAAAACAATGGATATTTGCGACAAAACAACTCTAAAATTCAAATACAGTCCATTGATTACAGGGTGATTACAAGCATATCAAAACGCGGGAGGTGAGCTGACAATCATAATATGTTCAACGAATCTGAACGAGCGGAAATACTGCGACTGCCTGTCGCAGTTATTTAATAGGCGATATGATTTCTTCGGATTTTCTTGCCCTATTATCACCGAGTTACGAAAATTTTGTTGTAACTTTGCGTATGGCTACTCTCTCTAAAATATTGGTTTTTTGTGTTGGCTTTGCTCTCTCATGCAATCTGTGGGCGCAAAGCTGCGAATTCGGGTGTCGTAATTTTGATGGAGTCTGGCAGGAAAAGACACATATAGTTAATTCAGCATTTTTGGCAAGATACACCATAAATGCCGATTCAATCTGGTATTCAGTGAATGAATACGACGGATTAAATCCCATAAGGTCTTTTGGTGGAACATATACGATAGACCGTGATTCAATTAGTATACGGATACAGTATATAAAACGGGTTTCACATACCGCTATTTGCCGGGATCAGTTTTTGCCGGCAAACAACCAATGGTCAATACTTGACGAGGGCACATTAGTAACAGACACTTTGCCTGCTCCACAGCTGTTTGTTTTGCCAATAAAGATAGAGACCAAGACTCTTGTTATTGATGATGTCCCTTTTTATTTAATAACTGACGAACAACAATAACCGACTATGGAAAATCTAATTCGTGTAACTTTTCTTGCATCCATTCTGTCTGTCGTGGTCGTTGGATGTAGCGGAGGTCATAAATCCGAAACTGCCGTATCACAGAAAACGGCGGAGGACACCGTAATTGCAACCGTCCCTCAGATTGTCAGAGGCAAGGTTGTAGAAGATACCGTTATAGGCCACTGGACAATAAAAGCATTAAAAGACTCCAATGATGTAATCGTTGGACGACATGACTGGGCTGTAAGAGATTCTTCCGTATTTCTTACCCTGTCGTATGACCGAAATATCGTGTACTCCGACAAGGAAATTCGCACGAAAGATTTGGTCGGCAACGAGGGTGAATATATGATGCAGTGGGGTGGCGAAGTCTTTTGGGACTCTGACTCTGCTGTTTACTTGTCGTTTGGTTGCATTCTTCCCGACACGGACGATGGCTGGAATATGCTATATCAGATTCTACCCGACGGTACATCAAATATCATTGTCATTGATGTATATATGGGCGTTGATGGCTTTTATGTAGTGGCTGACTTCATGGCTCTGTATCTGAACGAAAGAGCAGTAGGCGCGTCACCGGCAGACTTGAAAAGACTGTATGGACAGTATTGCACCAAAGAGCTTGCCGAAGAACTATCTGCGGCGACTTTCCCGATTGTTTCGGATGACACCGATTTTCGGCACGCTTATAAGACAATTCATATAGAACCTCAGGACGGCTTTACAGGACTTCCGCTGGAAAAATATTCTTTCGAGGTAAAGTTCAAACCTAACCCCAACGATGATAATGAGACCGACTTCCTGTATATGGAAGTCGACGGCTCCACTAATAAGATTATAAAAATAGGGGCACACGAGCGCAAAGTCATATAATAGGACATGGAATTTATAGCTATGTTTATCCGTTCTTGGTTCGGCAGTGCAATTCTGCATATCGGAGCCGGGCTTCGGTATGGATGTCTGCGACTATTCCGTCGCGGACAGGAAGTGTCATATCGGCAAATCCGCTATGGTTCTGACGATTTCAGCAACATAGACCATGCCGACAACAACCTTGCAAATGGTTTTCTCGGCTTCCTTGTTTTTGCGGTTTTTCTGATTTTAATAGCCCGCTAAATGATAAGTAGAAATCTGAAAATCTTTCAGTTATGAACAACTGCTCCATTATACTCAAATATATGCCATACTTAATCGTAGTGGTATTTTTATTGATGCTTTTTCTATCCCCAATACTGCCGGATGCGGGTATTGATGATATATCTCATAATGTTCTTCATATTTCCTATCTCTATGGACGTATTATTTTTGCGATAATGATACTGATATTTTACTATAAAGCTATCAGAAGTCGTCCTATTGCTTATAAGATATATTCTTCGTTGACTCTCTTTCTTTACCCTTTCTTATTGTACGTGATGTTCCATACAGAGAATCCCATAAACTTTATACCATATTTTATTTCACTGTATCTATTTAGTGGAGCAGGTGAGATTTACGTCATAGCCATTTTTGATGTAGTTTTGGTTTTCTTATTAGTTTATTTGATTCAGATTTTTATACATTCACAGTTTTATAGAAAGTAATATGAAGCGGTGGCAGAAGATATTGTTAGTGGCTTTTCATGCCGTGATGCTGGCGCTGTTCCTCTTTGTGGTTTTGAACGGATTGCAGTTGCGTTGGCGGTTGGGTTATGTACTGTTTGGGATTACCGCTCTGTCAGGTTGTGCGGTATATTTTATCCACGGTAAAAATGCGGTGTATAATACTATTTCTCGGATATATGCCTTTTGTTGGATGCTTCTATCGATTGCAGGTATAATCTTTACATTCCTGACATTTGATACCGTGTATTGCGAAACGGATAAATATATCATGAAGGAGCCGTCAGAGATAATAGGCTTTGACAGTGCCATTCTTTATGAAAAGAAGGGTCTGCTTGAAGTAGAGAAACAGCGATATAAGTTTGTTCATCCAAAATCCATGACACCTTTGGACTCCATCGGGGCAATTGTGATTTACGGAGATTTCTATAATGGCGAAACAACAGAGGATGGCGTGGCAATACTGCCCCTCGATGATTCGTTTGATAAAAAGAAAGCCAAAGATTACGCTATAAACCACAACATTGAGTATGGAGAATAAAGAATTATCAAAACAACTGTGTGCAGTGTTCAACTTAAAGGGCATTACATCTAAAAGTTATGTCCATAAGGTTGAGTGTATTTTGGTAGGCTTGACATTTGTCAAAGTTCCGAATCGGGATTACAAACTATTTTTTACGATATATCCGTTATGGCGTTCTACCCTGAAAAGTTGCATAGATGATCCTTTATTGCTTCAACCGTTGGTAGATGACAACGGTCTTGACATATATTTGTCTGACGGTATAAATATCATTGACAGATGCAGCACACAATTTCCATTGTTAAGCGGATGCAACACTGCCGCGGATTTTGTACGGTTTTTATATGAAATTATAGCAACAGACAAGTCCACCCAAACCAACTTTGTACTCCAAATGAAGATATACGAGTTGATATATGGTGTCGCTCTTTATCTCAACAACATAGATATAGCCCAAGATGTATACATACATATTTCAAATCAAATATCCGGCTGGGACACAAAGATATTCAAATATTGGTACGGCGATAAAGATACAACACTGTCGAAACTTCTTGAATTTGAATCAAACAAGCGCAGAATAGTCAAAAATGTTGTCCTTAACTCCTCCGACCCCAAAGTAAAAAAATTGCCAGCTTATAAACTCCTTGAACACAATGAAACTGACCGATAGACAATATAGCAATCAAATTTTTAAACGCGTCTCATTTTGTAATGGAGGTGTTGCCGTGTGGTGGACTAAAAAGAGATTTGAGCGATGTCAATTTCTTGGATGTGA
>OLWA01001447.1_pt1 | contig 24479 bp, 24 predicted proteins | sample 1673251 | NCBI WGS metagenome assembly OLWA01 (sample SAMEA3178937, study PRJEB25190) | human gut metagenome | biome: human gut; feature: human-associated habitat; material: faeces | place: Austria | collected 2013 | reverse complement strand
GAACATCAGAAACAGTCTGGGCATATTATAGTTCTTGGTGTGGGAAGTTTGAGTTGTATTATTGTATCATATCATTAAAATAATATACTTGACGTTCTTTGTCGAAATTAGTAAAATTTGTATAGAGGGTATGAACGAGCCGATATTGGGAAGGGCATGAAGTTAAAATGAAAATTGCGATATGTGATGATGACGAGATGTTATGTCATCAGTTAGAAGAAAGGATTCTTCAGCTTGGAAAAAATGAGGATGTACTGGTTCAGATTTCTGTGTTTTTTGATGGCAAAAGTCTTTGGGAATATATGAAACAGGGGAACCGCTTTGATCTGATGTTTCTGGATATCGAAATGAAACAAATGAATGGAATCGCTGTGGGACAGGCACTCCGGGACAGTTTGGGGGATGAGGAGTGCAGGGTGGTTTATATTTCGGGTATGGAAAGCTATGCAATGGAGCTGTTTGCCGTGCGTCCGATGGATTTTGTGGTCAAGCCCGTTACGCAGGACAAGATCAAAAAAATCTGGGATCTGTATGGCAAGCTGTATCAAAGAGATCAGAGAATGTTTCATTATCCGGTAAACGGCAGCGTGAATTATATAGCATTTCATCGTATCCGGTATTTTCAACTATATAACAGAAAAGTGGAGATACATACCACGAACGGAGAAACGCTGATATTTTACGGGAAAATATCCGATGTGAGGGAACAAACCGATGCCGGACGATTTATTCAGATCAGCCGGTCGGAGCTGGTCAATTATAATGCGATTGAAGAGTACCGGGGAGATTCTGTGGTTTTGCAGGGAGGAGAAATACTTCCTATCGTGGCGTCCCGGCGGAAAGCGGCAGGGCAGCAGATATCAAAATATATGGGGGAGATGATGTAATGTACACAGGATTGTTTTTGCTGTCAGAATTAATCTATAGTTACTCATTATATAAGATGATGGGGACATTATCGGGTAAATGTCGTTTTCATAAAATTATATAAATAGTTTGTTATCTGGGATATGGTCTGTTGACAGGTGGGGTGTATTTGTTGTGGAATATACCTCTGCTCACATTGTTAATAAATATTGTTTTATTATTTCTACTGTCTATGCTTTATGAGACAGAAATATCAGCAAAAATTTTTTTTATTATATTAATATATGTTTTAATCGTAGGAGGGGAGACCGTAGCAATGCTGTTGATGTGGGAACTTCCCACACAGATTACTGCAGAAAATATGGAATATGGCAGTATTTTTACAGTATATTTAGGCCGCTTGATACAGATTATTATATTTGAATTGGTGATAAAAATTATTGGTCGGAAACAATATGAATTTGCACTTTCACAGATGGGAATTTTTCTTGTGATTTCTGTAGGAAGTATTTATCTGGAAACAATGATATATAGAGAAGTTTTTATGAAAAATCCTGTATTTGTGGTTGTTACATGTGTGATTATCCTCATCTTGGATGTGTGTATTATCTGGAGTTATGATATATTATCCCAGCAGTATCAGAAAGCGAAGAAAAGTGAAATTTTATCATTGGAAAATAAAGCATATCAAAATGAAATTGAGCTCATGAAGAATCAGGAAGCTTCCACGCGCCGAATGCGTCACGACATAAAAAATCATTGTATTGCACTGGAGGAGCTGGTAAAAAGGGAGGACAAAGAAAAGGCTCTCCGGTATCTTCAGGACATGGTGCAGGATATAGAGACGAAGCAGGTATGGCTTCAAACGGGAAATCCAGTGATTGATGGATTTGTCAACTATAAATTTGCCCAGGCAGAAGAGCAGAAGATCCACTGTTATGCCGAGGCAAAAATTCCGGGGGATCTGCCGTTGGATGAATATGCATATGCCGGTATTTTGGGAAATCTGCTGGACAATGCCATAGAGGCTGCAGTGAATACAAAGGAGCCGGAGATCTGTCTGCGGTTGACCTATGACAAAAATGTGCTGCATATGCAAATGAGCAATACATATCAGGGAGAGATAAAAAAGCAGGGAGGGATGCTGATTACCGGCAAGAAGGATAAAGAAAATCACGGATATGGAATGAGCAGTGTGAAAAGATCGGTAGAGCGTTGTCATGGGCAGTTCAACATAGAATATACCGGGGGGCGGTTCACGGTATTTCTTATGATGCCAATGACACGAAACGAGGATAGGTAAAGGATGGAAAAATTATCAAAAAAGATTGTAGACTGGTTGATCTGGACAGAAAATGTAAGAGAAGAAAAGCGTAATATATATGAGTATGGAGTGCGGCAGTTGATCATGTATTTATGCGATCTGATTGGGATTGTAATGATAGGGATCTATGAAAACGCCTTGATGGAAACTTTGGTAATTGCGTTATTGTTTATGCTGCTGCAGAGATATGCAGGAAGTTATCATGCTCCTGCACGCTGGATATGTTATGTGGGAAGTATGGTGTTGATCACAGTTAGTGTAAAGGGGTATCTACTGCTTCAAAACAGTAAAATCAATATATTGATCCTGACAGTTCTGGCAGGAGGTATTGTATTGCTTTCTCCGGTAGAAAACAGAAATAAACCACTGGATAAAATGGAGAAAACGATATATAAGGGAAGATGTTTCTGGGTGTGCTTCCTATATGTTCTGATAAGCATTGCGGCACAGAAGATACGTATAAATATTGTTTCGGATTTCGTACTTATTACATTTCTTGATATCATGATTCTACAGTCTATCGGGAGAATATCTATGTATAATAAAACAAATTCACAACATTTAAAGCCTAATTCACAACATCGGTAGAAAAAAGAGAAAATTCTTTTGTATATTAATTATAACTTTTTAACTTCCCAATTAATGTAAAGGAGAATTTTTTATGAAACAAAGGAGAATTTTGTTAAAAAAAACAGTAGGTCAAGTGATTGCAACGATGGCAGTTGCAATTGCAACAGTAACTGCAAACTCAACATGCGGATTTTGGATCTATGAGGATAAGGAAAGCGCAAAGTTAAAAGAATTGAGAAAATTTTAGGTGAGTAAGTGACGTGATTGTACGATTTTTGTGACGGCGGAATGTTCCATATTTGGAGGAGGTGAGAGAATGTATTTATAAGGGTTGAGGGTAACTATAAAGTAACTTTTTGTTTTTATTGAGTCTTAAAAGGGTCTCTTGGGGAAATGCCCAAGAGACCTGATAAATGGTCGGGTGTGAAATTATGAAATATATTATTAGAAATATTCGTCTTTTTATGACGAATCAGCGGGGGATTTATTTTCTGTCCATTGCCGCTGTGATGTCGTCTGTTTTTTTGCTTCATTTTTCCTATTCATTATATCAGTCCTTTATGAAGGAAAAGGATGCCCAGAGTGTGGAGGCGGATTGGCTGGGCGCAGAGCTTCTGGATCCATATACACAGCAGGGTGATGAGGATAGTTACCGGGTTATTCCACGGAAGGGGACAAAATATGTCACTATCAAAGATCTGAAACGGCTTCTGAAAAATCTGTCCGAGGAATTTCAAAAGGAGGTACAGGATGTTGGAACAGAGGTGGTTGTGGATAATGTTCCGTATACGTGTTATTTTGGCGTAGAGAACGGAGAGATCGTGATGTCAAAGTTTTATCGGGACAATATTACAATGCATTCTTTGGAGGAAGGAAGATTTTTTACAGAGGAGGAATACAAAAAGGGGCTGCGGGTTGCTCTGGATGAGGCAGTTATGTCCACGAGTCAGAAATCGCCATATCTCGACAGCATCCGGTCGAAGGATCATAAATATCTGACCATTGCGGGGAAAAAGTACCGGATCATAGGAAAACATTTTTGTTATGGTGATCAGCCTATTGTCCCGATCACATCCCTGCCGGAAGACTATCCTCTGTATGGATTCATATCCTTTGATTTCGAGGAGTCCGTCAATAGTCTGCAGTACACGGAGTTAAAGGATGCGGTAGAGGAGACACTGGGGGATCACGCCTCTCTGCCGGATATGGATTTGCCGGATATGGATAAGATTTATCTCTATAATACGATGATCATTATTGCGGTTCTGATCGCAGTGGTTTCGGCGTTAAATTTTGTGATCCTGTATCAGTATTTTCTGGAAAAAAGGCAGGAGGAGATTCGGGCAATGCGGATCTGTGGAATGAAGCGGAGACGTGCCGTGGTGATGTTTCTGGCGGAATGTGTCTGTCTGACACTGCCGGTTTATGTGCTGTCGGTATTTCTGTATGACCGGTTTGCCCTGCGGATGATGAGTTCCTTCTACTCCTATGTGGATGATCATTACAGTCTGAAACTATATCTGGAGCTTTTTGCAATTTATTACATATCCTCGCTGGTCATTCTGCTGGTTTCTATCTGGAGACGGCTACAGGGAGAAGGAAGGATGCGGATTGGAGGTGGACGTGGATGAAATGGAGATATGCCTGGAGAGAATTATGGCATCATCCGTTAATGATGCTTTTGATCTTTGTGCAAAACGTAGTGGTCTTTGCGGTAACGGTGAGTATGATATCTACAATTGTTTCCCGTTATAACACCTACCGGGAGATATCGGATCTGGTGTCTGGAAATGGTGCTGTTTATACCTTGCAGAATTACCAGGATTATTACCAGAACAAGGAGGGAGAATGGGCTTATAGCTGTGCATACACAAGAGAAGAAGTTGAAAGCGGCCTGACGGATGCAAAGGTGCAGGGCTGCTATAACTGGTCAGTGGGCATTGACGGGGATGTGCAGGATTGTCGTCTGAACGCATATGATGAGGCACTGTGGAAGTGTCATCAGCCTGCATTGGCAGCCGGAAGATGGTTTTCTGACCGGGATAAACAGACGGAGGAGCTGGAGGTTGTGATCGCACAAAAAGGAGGAAAGGATGGCAGGTATCAGGTGGGAGATATCCTGAGTGCAGGAAAGGAATTGAAAGATTGGGTCAATGAAGGTGATGATATTCAGATCTCTTTTAAGGTCATTGGCATTATTGAAAACGGAGCTTCCATTCTGGGCTCCAAATTGGAAGAAAGAAACAGTAAGGAGGACTACCGGACATTATTCTGGAATTATTATGATTATTATAATGACGGCTTATATCTTTTCGGGATACAGTCCGATCTGCTGCAGTGTAAGCACCAGCATGCCGGCGCATGGGTAGAGATGATGTCGGGGGAATGTTTCTTTTCCTGGGAAACCGAGGATCCGGAGGTGATCAGCAGCAATCAGGCAAAGGTAATGAAAAACGCTACAGCGACAGATACCAAAGACTATGCATTGATCCGAAGGGAGAGTAAAAAATATATCTGGGAACAGGTCCGGATGATCCTGCCGATCCTGATCACATTATGTATCATGACGGTTTTATCTACGGTCTGTAATATGGCGATCATGGTTCAGAAAAGCCTTCGGAATTATGCGGTGTATTACATTAACGGATTGTCGTGGAAGAAGTGTATTTCAATCCATATATTCAGCATGATACTTCTGGAAGGAGGAAGCTTTCTTCTGGTGATGGCGGGATTGTTTTTGATGAAGTTTGGCGGTGTGTTAAAGCATACGGTGATTTCACCGGGGCTTTGGCAGATGGCGGGATGTCTGCTGTTATGTCTGCTGTTTACTCTGTTTGGGATCGGTGTGGTACGCCGGGAGACCCATGGAGTGAGTGCAAAACAAATTCTGACGAGAGGGGGAGAATGATGATCGAAATAAAAAATCTGAATAAAGCGTATAATCTCGGAGAGGAGAACGGCTGTGAGGTATTAAAAGGGATCAATCTGACGATTCCGGATGGGGAGATGACAGCCATCATGGGAGCAAGTGGTGCAGGCAAAAGTACTCTGTTACATATTTTGTCCTGTATTGACCAGTACGATAATGGAGAGTATCTGCTGGACGGAGAGCTGATCGGAAAAATGGGAGATGCCCGGATGGCAGAGATACGAAATGAAAAAATGGGAATTGTCATGCAGGATTTTGCTCTGATCGAGGATTTTACTGCACTGGAAAATGTCATGATGCCATTGGATTTCTCTGCAAAGAAACGCAGAAAAAAGGAAAAAAGAAATATGGCACTGGAGGCGTTGGAGGCGGTTTCCATGAAAGAATATGCCGGGAAACCGGTGTGCAAGCTGTCCGGTGGACAGAAACAGAGAGTAGCGATCGCCAGGGGGCTGGTGAATCATCCGGAGATTCTTTTTGCGGATGAGCCAACGGGAGCATTGGATTCTGTGACAAGCGGGGAGATCATGAAGCTGCTGAGGTCCTTAAATGAAAAGGGAACCACGATGGTGATCGTGACCCATGACAGGATGGTGGCAGAAAGCTGTGATCGGATCATTAAAATAGTGGATGGAAGGGTGCAGGATATTGCGTGAGACATTAGTAGAATTAAAAGCGGCAAGTAAATATTATAAAACGGATACCCATGTTGTGGAGGCGCTGCGCGGTATTAATCTGAAGTTTGAACAGGGAGAATTCGTGGCAGTGACCGGGGAAAGTGGAAGCGGAAAGTCCACACTGCTTCGTGCAATCTGTGGCTTGATCCCTCTGGATGATGGTGACCTGATGTTAAAGGGGAGATCCTGCTTTTCCTGCTCATCGGAGGAATGGAGTGTGATACGCTGCCGGGAGATTGGAATTGTATGGCAGGATTATAAGCTGGTCGAGCACTATACGGTAATGGATAATGTCATTATGGCACTCCGCATTGCGGGAATAGAAGAGAATGTACAGGAAAGAGCGGCAGAGGCATTGCGCCGGGTTGGTCTTGGAAACTACGAAAATCAGAGGGCGGGCAGATTATCCAGCGGTCAGAAGCAGCGTCTGGCGATTGCGAGGGCAGTGGCGGTATCGGCTCCGATCATTCTGGCGGATGAACCTACCGGTAATCTGGATCACCAGAGCAGTCTGGAAATTCTCCGGCTGCTTCGTGATGTGGCAAAGGACAGTCTGGTGATCATGGTGACCCATGACTTTGCGGAGGCACAGGAGTTTGTTTCCAGAAAGGTTACGATCTGGAATGGGCAGGTGATGGATGACGTGAAGCTATCGAAGGAGGATTCTGCAGGAAAAGCGGAGGATATTGCCGGCAGATCAGCAGACGGCAAGGAGGCAGATATTCAGCAAAGTCCCGCAAAAGACGAGGATGATTTATTATTTTCGCAAAAATTAACCGGAAAAAAGACGCGCAAAGATATTTTGTATTTTGCATGGAGAAATCTCTGTGGACATAAGGTGAAAACCGGACTCATTCTTTTGCTTATGATGCTGGTAGCTGTTATATCCTATGGCTCTGTCGGAGAAATGTTGATGTTTCGGGATGACCGGATCGCCAGAGTGACGGATGATTCCATATTTGCACAGCAGGACCGGACAAGGCTGCTTGTGAAGAAATCGGATGACTCTGATCTTGGGATGACGGATCTGAAAAAAATAAAGAGCGTGTCCGGAGTGATGGATGCGGATTTATATGGTGTGGTCAACGAAGTGGAGTATATCATGAATCCCGGAGAAAAAAAGGGATATATGAAGTCGGTTTCTGTATTACAGAAAAAGGATATGCAGGAGGGAGACCCGGCAAAGGCTCCGGCAGAAGTTGTTGTGTCACGAAATCTGGGAATCAAAAAAGGAGGCAGGATCAATGTTGCTTTTCAATGCAGAAATTACTGGGGGCGTGATGAAACACTTCGCTATTCCTTTAAAGTAACAGGAATCAGCAGGGATCAGATGGGGCAGGTTTATTTCTCGGATCATTTCTGTGAGATGCTGTGCCTTCCGCTGACATCGGAAGATGTTACGTTAAACTATGGATGGAAAGGTGGAAAGTATCTATGCAGCTTTCGTGTGATCCCATTTATCAGCAGCGTGGCATCGGGAGCAGGAATTGCACTGTCTGATTCCTATGAGGTACCGCCGTCGGTTTTGTATCAATTTGATAAGAAACTGGCGAAGGTTTTTGCAGGAGGAGAACAGTTAAGGCAAGGGAATAAAAAGCTGACGGTACAATATCAGAAAGAGAAGCATGACAGCACGACATTTTTTATGGGTGTCAGTGAAGAGGTGTTCCGGGAATGTTATGAAATGTATGGAAAAGAAAAATCCGGTGAGATAGCAATACATATCAAAAGCTATAACAGTACGGACCGGGTGATCCGCAGTCTTAAAAAGAAAGGATACGATGCGATCAGTACATATCGGGTAAGTAAGACGGAGTATGATGCGGACAGGATGCAGCAGAGAATGAATATTTTTAAGATCATGGGAGCCGTTCTGGTGGCAATGTTTTTGGCACAGCTTCTGGTGCATATGATTTTTTACCGGATACGGCGGAAGGAAGAATTTCTGGTACAGACATTGGGAATGCCTGTTGAACAGATGCTTTGGAGCGAAGCGGCAGAACTTGTGATAGAACTTGTGGCGGTACTTCTTCTGGGAGGGATTGTCGTCAGGCTTCTTTATTTGAATGAGGAGGCACGGGTAATGCTTGATTATTATTCTGTGATGGGAGCTGTATATGTGATTTTATATAATATAGTATGTATTGCTGCTGTATGGCTTCTGCATCGAAAATTTTACAAAAAGTGGTCGAAACGCCAGACAATGTAAGGGGGGATGAAGATGATCCGAGTGGAAAATCTGGAAAAATATTATGATCGGCATAAGAAAAATGAAAAGCATGTATTGCAGCAGATCAATATAGAGCTGCCGTCACATGGTCTGGTTGCTGTGGTTGGAGAGAGTGGCTGCGGAAAGACAACACTTTTAAGATGTATCAGTGGTCTGGATCACTTTGATGATGGCAGAATGATCTATGAGGGAAAACATGTAATTATGCCGCACAGAAATTATATGGAAAAGTATACCGATCAGAATGTCGCATTTGTTTTTCGAAATGAGTATATGCGGGAAGAGCTGACGGTTGAGGAAAATGTCAGGATGGCATTGATCCCATATCATCTTTCCGGGGAAGAAGAACATGACCGGATTCTGTTGACGCTGGAAGCGGTTGGTATGGAGAAGTACAAAAACCGCCGTCTGGAATATTTGTCGGGAGGACAGATGCAGAGAGTTGCTGTGGCAAGAGCATTGGTAAAATGTCCGAAAATTATTTTTGCAGATGAACCCACCGGCAATCTGGACGAGGAAAATACCATTCGGATCATGCAGCTTCTGCGTGCCTTTTCCCAAAAAGCACTGGTGGTTCTGGTGTCTCATGAACAGGACATGGTAAGAGGGTTTGCGGATCGTATTATTCATCTGGAAAATGGAAGAGTTGTGTCTGACCAGGTGAATAACGCGGCAGAACAGATCCGAAGAATGGAATGGAAGGATATTTATCTTGAGGATTATCAAAGAATGGAGCAAAAGCTGGAGCATTTGCAGATCCAGTTTTATGAGCAGGAAGAGGAAATGCAGGAGGAGACAGAGCAGGAAAATACTGCACAGGAAAACACCATTCAGATCATTCACCGTAATCACAAGTTTTTTGTCAAGGGGACCGGCGAGGAAGAGATTATTTTGCTGAAAGACAGTGAATGTAAAGTGATCGATGGACCGCGTCCGGAATATATGGATACACTGGCAGAGCGGGATATAGGCCTCGAAAGTATTTCACAGAATTTCAGGAAACGCTATCATCTGACAGACCTTTTTAAGGTTTCTTCCAAACTTGCCGGAGGGCATGGAAGATGGATCTTTATACGCCTGGCACTTTTGCTTTTTACGGTGATCACTTTTCTGTTATTTACGGATTATCGATCCAGAGATTCCCTCAATAAGCTTGCCCTGCAGACAACAGACAGTCATATGGTGACCTTTGATTTTTCGCAGGGAAGTTTTACACGGTCGGGCATCGAACTTTTTTACAATGAGTATCTGACCGCAAAAGGGTACAGTGATATGATCCCTGCGTTAAATGATACGATGAACGTGCAATATGATGGCTATCTGCAGTTATCGGGACATTTGTGTAAGGTGCAGGATTTTTCGATGATTTCTGTCAAAGAGATTACAACTGCAGATGTGCAGTATGGCAGAATGCCCAAAAATCATGACGAGATCGTGATAGACCGCTGGTTGTTAAAGCGGGCGAGACAGGACAACAATATTCTGCGGGAATTATTTCCGGATGATAAACAGTTTCTGGGGCAGAAAGTATCTTTTATTACCGGTAATCCGGTGACGATCGTTGGAATTGGTAACCGGGATGAGCCATCGGTATATAGTAGTGATACATTGCGCCTCAGTATGGCGTTTGAAATGCCGTCTGTGATTTCGGATGAAGAAATAAGTCAGATACATCCGAAGAAATATAAAGATTTATTTTTAAATGACGATGAGGTTCTTGTTTCTGAAAGGATACTGGCGCAAGCCGAGGGGAGCGATGAGGAAAAAGAGGAGGCGGTAAAAAATACGATTAAGGATCTGACAGGTGTTGACTGTGTCATTGCGGGATATTTTACGGAAGAAGGATACGATTATATTATCCCGGAGGGGCTCTATTATGATATGGTTCGTGAAAAAATCATTCAGGATCGTAAATGCTATGCGTATGCAGATTCGCCACAGAAAATGATCACAGAAATTCAGAAAGATATGGAACGCGGAAAAGACAAATTTCCGGTTGTGATGCAGCAGACAACGCAGGAGCAGTTTCAGAGCGCATTGGAAGAAAAGCATTCCATGATTCAAATTGATTACGAATATCTGATTGCATTTGTTGCGGTTGTTTTCGTTGTCATTGTTGTGTTGATCTGGTTCCAGATTCTGTCCCAAAGAAAAGAGATGATTGTCAGCCGGTTAGTTGGAGTGAGAAAGAGCGTCCTCTGGAGGATGAAGGTATTCTATTCCTTCCAAAATACGGCTTTGATATGTCTGCCGGTTATTGCGGTGTGCTGGATCGTCGTACAGATAATGTCTTCTGATGTGGCATTGACTTATTTCGTGGATATCCCGTGGTGGATGGCACTGCTGTTTGGCTGTGGGCTGACCGGTCTTGTTACTGCTGCATATGGAGTTGCCTGGAGATACAGCTTATCTTGTTTTGGGTTAAACCGGATGGAGTGATCAATGGTATTTTGGTTAAACGGTGGAAAGATATAGAATGAAACAGTGGCAGGAGTTTGTTCATTCCTCTCTTATTTTTGCATTTCATCCGGTGCTTTTCCTTTTTTTGAGCGATATACATTGAGCGATATATATAGCAGAATAGCTTGACAACTATGGAAAAGTGAATTATATTTATGGAGAGAAGTCTATAAATATAGAGAGGAAGCGTATTATTATGAAAATCAAACGTATGGAACTGTCTGATTGTGAAAAAGTAGCGATGAAATGTATATGGGATGCGAGGGAGCCGGTTACATGCCAGGAAATCAGAGAAGAGATGGAAACCCGGTATGGGCTGGAATATTCGTCAACAACAGTATATACTTTATTGAATTCACTGCAGAAAAAAGGATTTGCAGGCTACAAAAAGAGAGGTGTTAATTTTTATTACGCATTAAAGGATAAGGAAGATTATCAGGCGGAGGAACTGGCACAGGCGAAAAGCTTCTGGTTTAATAATTCGTCAAGCAGCATGATCACAGCTTTGGTGAAGGCTGGGATCAGTGAAGAGGAGAGGAAGGAGATCAGAAAGTTAATTGATGAACTGGATTAGGGAAATCGTATTAATGCTGTTCCTGACGGCTGCGACAGAATGTATATTGATGCTGTTGTGGGTGATAGCTATAAAGTTCACTCGAAAATGGCAGAGCATTCATTACATATACTGGATGTTAAGAGGGGTTGTTGCCGGATATTTTATCATGATATGTTACATGGCTTGTCACCGGTACAGGGAATATCTGGCAGCGGAGTATGATGCATTGACCTTTACCAGTCAGGCGATTGAAAGGATCTCTTTGGTTCTCTTCGCGATATGGATCGCAGGGATACTGTGGAAACTGAAGGATTTGGGAAAAGCTTATTGGAACTTTAGAAGGCTGCGGAGACAATGCTTTATTATTCCTAAAAAGGAGCAGATGATATTTGACAAAGTATATCAGAAGCTGGGGATGAAACACAAGATCAAGGTATATCAGGGATATGGTGTGGAAACGCCGTTTATTGCCGGGGTATACAGACCGTGCATATATATACCGGTGAAAACATATCAGGAAGAAGAATTGATCACAATATTTACGCATGAATTGATCCACGCTAGGGAAAAGGATACGTTTTGGAAGCCCTTTGTGGAAATGATCACTATAATATATTGGTTTAATCCGTTATCGCTCTCTTTATTGAGAGAGGTTCGGCGATGGACAGAAGCAAACTGTGACTGTTGCTGTGTGGAAACCGGAATAAGCCGGAAAGCATATTTTTCTCAGATCCTAGAGATTGGAGTATCACAGACGGCAGACAATTTGCCGGGAGGATTGACACTGTGGTCTGAGGGAGGGAAAGAATTAAAATGGAGGGTACAGTGTATGAAACAATATCAGGCAAAAAAAAGGAACAGGATCTTTGGTGTCTTTACTGCGGCAGTTGTTTTGGCTGCAGGAATATTTTCATCCAATGTGGCAATGGCAGGAGTAAGAAGTGTATATACACAGATTTTGTTCCAAACCATGCAGGGGACAGAGGATCTTCGAGAGGATGATTTTATCCATAATACGCTGGAGGGACATGGAAACATCAAGGACTTTAAGGGGCTTTTGGTAGAAAGAGATGTTCCACGGAAAGAGTCAGTAATGTCCGATCTGACCAATGTTGACTGGAATGTCAAAAATAACGTAGTTCATAAATCGGTAGAATTTCAAGCAAAAGCCAAGGAAAAGATATCTATTTCCGTTAGTATTGTGCCGACGAACAAAACGGTAGAGGCTGGGATTATAAGCTCCAACGGAGCCACCACATATGTTAGAGGAAAAGAGGCGATCACGCATGACTTTGTTATTTCCAAATCAGGGAAATACAGGGTGTATGTGAAAAACGAAAGCGGCAGCAAGGTCAGAATACAAGGATTTTACAGATGTAATTAAAAATAAATCTATTCAGATATTTTATTGTTACTGCTTAAAATTTATTTTGACGGGGGGAGGTGAAAGAATGTATTGGCAAAAGGAAGAGCGGTACAGAGAAACCATTGAAAAAGCGTTCTTTTCATATACGACTACAGGCAGTAGGTAAAATAAATGAAAAGAACACTCATTTAAAAACAATAAAATAATAGCAAATTAATCTGAATTTGATAAGGGAACAACAATAGATTCCCTGAAATGATAACTTACATAACAAGATGGAGGAGAAAACATGAATAAAAAGAGAATATTGAAAACCACATTAACTACATTATTAGCGATTGCTTTGATTTTTGGTTCCGGGATTGGAATTGCAGAGGCTGCTTCCAATGCGTATTGTACTTTGACGGGAGGTTTGGAATCGGCAAATAAGGCTGCGGCATCAATGAAAAATAATACGGGAGCAAAAAGATATGGAACTGTTACAATACAGTCTAAAATAGGTACGGTACTATCTGCTAATTCAGATTCTATTAATCCGGGAAAAAGTGTGTACACATCTTATACAGGAGCCACAAAACATGATGTACTTTATGCAAGCTGCACAATTCGAAAGGATTGGACACCACAAAGTGAGGTTGCAAGTACGTTGAAAATTCGTATAAAATAAGCTCGACTTGCATTTTTGATATCATATAAAATAATTATGGCTGGACATAGTTTTTTGCGCAGCCATTCATTAAGAGGAGATTGTATGAAATACATATTCAAAAACATCAAAGGTTTAATAAAAAATGATTTTTATATGTTTCTCCTGATCATTATTACAGTGGCAGGGTCTTGTTTTTTGATTCACTTTGCATATGCCATGTATCAAAATTTTATGATGGAAAAGCAGAGTGATCTGGAAGGAATAAAAACGTTACTTCTGGAACCGGCTTATGAGCTGGAAAGCTTTGATATTCATGGGGATATTGGAACCTGCAGATACAGAAAGAAGAATTCCATTCAGCAGACCGGGACTGTGGAATTGTTAAAGGATATGGCAAGAGATATGTCACCGGATCTGCAGAACAATATTAAATGCATGTCCACAACGGTTGTCGTGGATCATTATCCGATCGACTGCTTTTTTGCCGTCGATAATGGGAAATTTGTTTTAAGCAGCGACTGGATCCGGGATGTGAAAAACAATGGAATTATTCATTCCGGGAGGATTTATTCTGAGAAGGAATTTGATGCGGGAGAAAAAGTGGCAGTTGCTTTTGATGTGCATCATATTAATGTAGGACATAATCCATTTATGGAAAGTATGTTGTCAGAGGATGAAAAGTGGGTCACATTAGGGAAAGAAAGATATAAAGTGATCGGCTGGGGGAGTACCGGCCTGGATGCGCCATATGTTCCGATTACTTCTGTGCCGGAAGATACAATACTGGAAGGTGGGATCCAGATCGATCTGAAGCATTCCCTTACCAATCAGGAAAAAGATGAATTGACTCGTTTATGCAATACGGAATTAAATGGGTTGTTTTCGGTTCCGCAGATTCATACACTGAATCTGGATCAGATTTATCTGTATAATACGATTATTGCTATCTGTGCATTGATCATTGTCTGCTCCGGACTGAATTTTGCGTTGATCTACCGCTTTATTTTGATGACAAGAAGAAGGTCTATTCTTGTTTTTCAGATATGCGGCATGACGGTAATAAGGGCAGTTTTGATCTATGTGGCAGAATGTCTGGTGCTTATGCTTCCGGTTTATTTTCTGACTGTATTGGGATTTCAAAGGGTTCTGCCGGTGATGAAAAGATACTATTATTATATGAATAGTCATTATCCAAGGGAGGTATATGAGATGCTGTTTTGGACCTATTTTATAGTTTCACTGGTTATTCTTCTGGCAATGATCCTGTATACGTTTCTGGCAGACCGGAGGCTTAAGGTGGGGGGAGGAAGACGATGAAAAATATAAAGTATGCATGCAGGGAGCTTTGGAAAAATCCGTTGACCTTTGTTTTGTTAATGGTTCAGAGCATTATTATCTATGTGCTCGTAGTGTGTATGATATCCGCTGTTCATTCCCGGTTTCGGATATATGATGAGATATCCGGACTGGTAAAGGAAAACGGAGTATCTGTCCGTTTTTTTGGACTGAATGATCCCAATGGTGCGGCTGTGATGGATGCCGATACGGCAAAAAAATGTCTGAAGGGTGTGAAGAAGGTCAGCGGATGCTATGACGTATCCTTTGAAACTGTTACAAAAGGGAGAAATGTTGTTATCAAAACAACGGCATATGACACGGATCTTTGGAAATGTCATACACCCGCCATGGAGGAAGGAAGATGGTTTCAGGAAAAGGATGAGAAAACAGAACAGATTGAGGCAGTGATCGCACAGAAGGACGGACGAAACGGGACATATCATGTGGGAGATGTGTTGACCGTCAGTGAGGATGATCAGAAAATGGACCGATGTGAGGAACATCCGATTCAGGTAAAGATCATTGGAATCATTAAGGATGGCGCACAGATTCTGGGAACCAATGATGACAATATGGATATGACAGATGTAAGAAGGTGTTTCTGGAATTATTCTGGAGAATATCATCAGCTTCCATATATGTTTCTGACCCATAAGGACATTTATAATTACAAGATAAAGTATGCACAGGGACTGCCACTGCTCATGAGTGGTTTGACCTTTATTTCCTGGGATCGATCGGAGAATGGAAAATTTGCAGAAAAAATAGATAAATATTTTGCAAAGAATGCGGAGTTCACATCTTATATTAAAAACGGGCAGCTTCGAAAAGAAAGCGTCCAATACGTACTGGAGCAGGTTAAAAATATGCTTCCCATTATTTTGTCACTTATGTTTTTGGCAATTTTAACGATCGTTAGCTGTACTTCCATTTTGGTACGGCAGAGTCTATACAAATATGGTGTATTTTATTTGAACGGTCTGACATGGAAGGAATGTATGTGTCTGCAGAGAAGAGCCGTTCTTATATTGGAAACAATGGCTTTTGTGGCGGCATGGGCGGCATTGAAGGTGTTGGTTATGTGTGGCAGGCTTAAGGAAATGATGATCCTCTTTTCAATGTGGGAGTTTGCCGGATGCCTTTTCATTCTGTGGGTGTTCTGGCTGTTTGGATATGTTACGATCCGTCAGGAAATTGGCAAAAAATCGGGGAAAGATGTATTGACGGAAAGTGGAATCACAGAATGACGAAGGAGGAGATTTATGATTCAATTAAGAAATATTGTTAAAACATATAATAAGGGGAAAAGTAATGAATTTGAGGCACTTCATGGAGTGTCAGCAGAGATAAAAGACGGAGAAATGATTGCTATTGTGGGAACCAGTGGAGCCGGAAAATCGACTTTGCTGCATATTTTGGGTTTTATTGACCGTTATGACCAAGGGGAATATATATTAGATGGAATTCCGGTAGGAGAAATGAATGAGATTAAAATGGCACATCTTCGAAATGAAAAAATAGGAATGGTTATGCAGGATTTTGCATTGATCGAAGATTATACGGTGCAGGATAATGTACTTCTGCCGCTGGATTTTGCAAAAAGAAAAATGAAGAAGAAAGAAAAAGTGAGCCGGGTAATATCTGCACTGGAGGCGGTAGGGATGAGGGAATACGGTCATAAACCAATAAAGCAGCTTTCCGGTGGACAAAAACAGCGTGCAGCCATTGCCAGAGCCATTGTAAATGATCCTTCTTTCCTGCTGGCAGATGAACCGACCGGAGCACTGGATTCTAAAACCACCGATGAGATCATGAAGGCATTTAAAAAACTTAACGAGGAAGGAAGAACCATTGTGATCGTTACCCATGATAATCGTGTGGCGGAGAGGTGCAACCGTGTAATACGGATTGAGGATGGACAGATAAAAGCTTCTAAGGATTGATCGGTACGAAAAGGGGTGGGTGAAAAGAACAAAGATTTCCAAGACCGGTTTAAAGAATTTTATTATTCTCTACAAAGTCAAGACCTTTGTTTTTTCGTTGACTGGTCAGAAATATATGGTATTATAGGAGAAAATTGAAGTTACATATGGATATGATGTATCCCTTGATTCTGTACAGGAAGATGGCAAAAACATGACCATCAGTCTTAAGGCTCAAAATACAGTGAAGGACGATCAGGTAGTACAGACTGTCATGGAGACAAAGTATATTTTGGCAGAGCTTTCTCATGGGCTTCCGAATATTGAGGAAGTTTCTGTTCAGATGACAAACTACAATAATGACGGAACGGTAGAAAAGGAAAAGCGGGAAATCTGCAAAACAGCAGTTGAAGCAAGGATTCTTCCACAGTAGAAAATAGCGTATATAATGATGAAGAGGGCAAGACGAAAAAGTCTTGCCCTCTTTGGGGTGCGGCTTAGTATATACATTCTTTATAGTGTTTTTCTAAAATGATTGAATCGGGGATTTCTGTGTATAAAGCAGTTTTATTAACAGAATCCCATGGTCCCCCAGCAACATGAGTCATATTAATAAGCTCTGTTGCCGATAAATTTCCATATTTCTTCAAAGTTTCATCAATATATATCAACTTTTCAATACCATCTTTTGCAAATAGGATTCGGCTTCTTGCTGGCATCATGGCATATTCTTCCTCCAAATGCCCGTCAACAGCATGCCCTTCTTCAATTTCCCTCATACCTTTATATTCTTTATAGACAGATTCTATTACAGGACCATATTTAAAAGCATAAATTTTATCTTCAAATAATTTCTTTTTTGTAGCGCATAAATAATCAGCATAGCACATATACACTAACTTCTCTATTGTAATATGTGTACATATATAATTAGATAAGATGTATTTTGCAATATCCAATCCGGTCAATTTTAAATCTTTTGTAATAAGTTTTATAAATTTTTCCAATGATTTAATTACGTGCACATCCTTAAAAAAAGCATCTTTTTCTACTACAGATTGCCAGGTTGTGGCATTTGTTTCAATATAGTGTGTCGAAATAGATACCGTTTCGCCACAAAGTTCTTTTATTCTTTTGACGTCTCCAATCAGCATTTCGGGATTCATATGTTTATCAATTACATAATGCATTGCAATTCTTGTGCCCGTTGAATATGAACTGCTCAAAATCATAAAATGTTTAATCATTTTCGACACCTCCCTTGCTTTCATTTTCCCATCGGGTATAATCTTGTTTATATTCTTTGTGTGACAAAAAGTTTTTCTTTTCATCGTTCTTTGACCAAATCTGTAATTCCCAATAAGTCATTCATACACTTCTTCAAAGGAATTTTTCCATTCTCATGGTTATTACAATAATTGTCTATTTTATATTCAATTGAATTTTGAGCCTTCACACGACTTGTAACAGATGATCGTTCAAATTCGATTGTGTGAATATCAAACATTATACTTACTAATTCGTCGTTAATTAATGATCTGTATTGCCAAATTTTGTTTAGTATATTAGCATCTTCTCTCGCATTAATGACTAATCTTTTTTTTAAATTAAGAGAAGCATCATTTCCTTTGGACCAAATATCACATACTCGATCATAGTTGCGTTGAATAGCAATAATTAGCTTTCCTAAATCTTCAAACACTATTATACTCCAAAATATCAGAACAGTATGGTAGTATCTATATTTTACTGTGCTATTTTATAAGTGTGAATATACTTTAACTGTTCTTTGCTTAAAACATAAATGTATTGTTTCTTGTTTTTAACTAATTATACCAATGAATGTCTGTTAAATCAATCATACTTTTAAATTGCAGGCGCATTTGTCACAAAAAGCTTGCTATGTACACCAAAACAAACTATACTATCAATATAGGAATAAGAGGTATTTTGGTTATACAAAGGGGGATTATTATGAAACAATCAGCGAAAAAAGTAATTTGGTATCTGGTTATGTGCATCAGTAGTCTGGGCGGTGTATATATGCTGTATCAGGCAGTAACCCGTATGGTATTGGCCGATGGTGATAGAAATGTATTGGCAGGATACGGACTCATATTGTTGTTAAAATATCCGGTATTATTAATGTTGATTTTGGTTCTGTTATTTGTAGGAGGCGTAGGCTTTCTGTGTATTGGAAAAGGTGGGAATATGAAGCTTGGCTTAAGCCGCCAGCAAAGGCTGGAGCGTATTTTGTATTTTGTAGCTCAGTGCCTGTTTTTAATATTTTTGTTGGATGGAATTCGAAATAAAGATATGTTTAGCCTGATCTCCATGACATTATTGTCCATTTCGGCGTATATGGGTGCTGTTTGGATTGGGAATATTCATGATTTTGTAATAGAAACTAGGGAGTGAATTCATAGGAACTATAATTTGAAAATGTAATTTCACATTTAAAACTTAGGGGCATTTTCCCCTAACTTTTAAATGAAAAGACAGCTTGTGTGCCGGTTTTATAAAAAATTCAACATCACATGCAACATTCTGAAAATAAAAGACACATATCTATAACCGATGTTTGCGAAAGTGACAGGAAGGCAGGATATGTGAATGAAAAAATTATCAGAAAAAGAACGGTTTACTTTGACCGCACGTATTTTGATCGGAATCGTGTTATTGTGGATTATTATGAGAAGCGGTATTGTGGGAAGCGTTATGTATTGGGCCGGTTTGGAAAAGGGGCATATTAAAATCGATATTCAGGAAGTGTACGATATGAAAAAAGTGCCCTATGGAGGATATTTTCCGACTCTTCAGGTATCGTCTGCAAAGGGAAAGACAATTTTGGTTACGGCCACCAGGGGGAAGGTGCTCAACGTGACAAAATGTCAGAAGAGAATGCAGGCGACAAAATGTCAGGAGAGAATGCAGGCGGGAGAAAAAATAATGCCGCTTCGTTTCTATGCATTCAGCAAAGGGAATGCGTCCTTCTGGTGGGGAAGTGACAGCGAAAAATGGTGGAATAGCAATGATACATATTCTATTTATGTGACCGTACAAAAATATGGTGTTGTTTTGGAGCGGCGCAGATTTTCGGTTAAGAAATATAAAGATAAACTATATCTGATCAAAGGAAAAAATGTCACGAAAACAGAAGAAACAGGAGCATTGATCGTTGACCGGCGGAAGGATGTGCAGCGGATAACAGGCACTTACGGAGGGGAAACGTGGAAAACAATAAAGCTTGATTTTAATCAGTTAAAAAGAAACGCAGCTCCTGATTTTGAAATTGCCAGAGAGGCATTCCGAAATTGCTATGAGTTGAAGAATATTGTAATAGAAAACTGGGATGATGATATTTCCCTTACGATTGATAAAGAGGCATTTTTAAATTGCGCCAATGATCTGACGGTATACTGTCCGAAGCAGACGAAGCTGCAAAAAAGACTTCAGGAGCTGGGTGTTCGCTGGAAGGAATATCGCAAAGAAGATTGGGAAAAGATACAGGGTTCTCCATATGTCGTAATGAGTACGGTATATGAGGTATATAATCACGGAACGTTAGGGGCAGAGGTAAAGCTGCCAATAGTTACGAAGAAGGTCGAGGAGGGAGCATTTTCGGACTGCAGCAATAGTATTAAAATAATTCATTGAAATGACGGTATAAATAGATTATATTATTAATATAGAAACTGATGTATTACGTAATATTATCGGAGGTCAGGATGGAGAGAAAAAAAGGAAAAGGAATAGCTGCAATTTGTATCGCAGTGGCGGCAGTAATATGTGCTTATAATGGCGTGAGTTATTTTCAGAAAAAACAGTGCACAGACAATCCTTATAAGGCATATGCGGAAAAGGAGGAAAACCGGAAAGTGGGGAGCTTTGAATACACATACAGGACCGGTGTAGAGGGGGTGTGGATTACGAAGATTACACCGTCTGACGGGGATATTTCCGTATTAAAAATTCCTTCAAAGCTGGCAGGGAAAAAGGTGGTTCGTCTGGGAAACGGAAACGGCACTTTTAAGCAGGAAGAAAGCTCTGATGCCATGTGGGAAGCGGAGAACCGGAGCAATATATTCGGTGAAAAATGCTCAGAGGATTCCACCGTGAAGAATATCATAATTGAGCCAAAAGATGTGTATGACCGGGTGGCGCAGATTGAGGAGATAGATATTCCGGATACGGTTCAGTGGATTGACTTGGGATTATTTGCATATGTGCAAAACAGAAAGGTACTTCGTTTGCCGGCAGGCCTTAAAACAAAGCTGGAGGATACGGGTTTAACCGGAGTGAAATGGAAGGAAGTTTCCTTTTCCGGAGAAAATAAAAACTATAATATCGTAGATGGATTTCTGTGTTCCAAAGATGGAAAAACAGTATACGGACTTTTGGAGGAAAGAGAAGAGTCCAAGATTCCGGACAGTGTAGAAACGATTTCCAAAAAGGGAAATTATTTCGGAACGAAGGAAATGCAGATCCCGGCGAGTGTTACGGAGATTGAAGCGGCAGGTAAATATGGAAATCATAACTTTACGGAAGCCAGCGTGCGGATTGCAAAGGATAATCCGAAATATGCAGAGAAAAACGGTTCGATCTATGATAAAACTTCGGGAGAGCTGGTGGCTGCGTATATCGAAAATGATGTGATCAACGTACCGGATACCATAAAAAGGATTTTTTGTCCATGGTATATTGGTGATACAACAACTTTTCGGAGAATGGTGGTTCCAAAGAGTGTGACATTTATGCATACGAAAAGCGGTAATGATGTACGGAATAATCCTGCGGGACATACCGGTACAACGTATGTCTTTGAGGGCAGAACGCCGTTACATCTGGTATCGGGAGTTTGTCTGTTTGAGGAGAAAGATACGATTGTTGTTCCGAAAGGATGTAAGAAAGAGTATCAGGAAAAATGGAGCAGTAATGTCAGCAGGCTGCAACAGAAAATTTCGTGGGAGGAAAAATGAAATTGCAGGTCTCCTTGGAAAGACACTGATTCCGGACGGGGAGAGAGGACTGTGCCGGGGTAATTCATACATATTATGAAAAGACTTCTGAGGATGATAAGAAGCTGTATTCCAAGACGGCTTCCCGTCAATTTTCCGACGGGAAAAAGCTGGAGAAACAGGAGGGGTGATGGGGATGAATAGGAATTGCTTATTTATATGTAAGCGGAGAAATTTTGTTGCTTTGTTTATAGTGATCGTGATGTGTGCTGCCAGTATACATGTGATGGCAAATAACAGTGTCAAAGCGGAAGGAACGGTGGATGAGCCTGTCGGAGAAGAAACGGTGAGTGAACTTCAAAAGCTGGAAGGGAAGCTGACGGCAGAGAACGAAGCTTCCGAGAGAAATGGGCTGCAGGAAGCGGTAAAGGAGCAGGCGGCCGGAAAGAAAAACAGCGTTTCTTTACAGGAAGCATATAGGGTGAAATTATTGAAGAATTTCTGGCTGACAGAGTATCTGGAGGGCGGAGATCTGGCGGACCATGTGTCCGGCAAGGTTCAATGGAAGGTACCGTATCAACAGCATAATGGGGAAGCCGGGATTATGACATTTGTTCTTCGGGAGCATGCTTATGTCCGGCTGGGGGAGTCCTCCGGGGAAAAGCAGGAACAGATACCGGCACCGAAAAAGGAGATCGCCCGGATCATTGCAAAAGCCGGGATTACATCGGAGGATATTGCGAAAGCAGAGTATTATTATTCTCAAATGTACAGTCTGGTTCTTGTTGATATAAAAACAAAAGACGGGGAGTTTGTTATTCCATATGCGGAATTTCCGGAAAAAATGAAATCAACAGATCAGAGAGAGCAGATCACCAATGGGGAGGTTTATAAAATTTCTGATTTTATGAAAGAAATGAATCAGATTTTTGATGAGGAATATTTACAGAATCATCCGGAGGAAGTAACAGGGATGTATTATCGGAGGGATACGATGGCAAAAAAGAAATGGGTTATAGTAGGAATTTTTGGAGTGATTGTTTTATTTTTTGTGGTAAATACCATGACCATGAAAGGATATTGCTACACTGTCAGCTATCCGGGAGGGGAAATGATTTTCCTGAAGAATGGAAAATGCTATGTTGGTCTTCCCGGTTCGGAGAAACGTTCAAAGCTTACCGGCAGAAGTTATGACGGACGTCCCACAAGTCTTTCGGATGCGGATGAGGTCGAGGATACCTATTCCACATTTCTTGGGACTATTGTCTCGGTGGACAAGGGACGATGGATCGGTGTGCATTGCATCAACCGTTATTTCCTGATACAATGCAGTGGATATGACAAACTGGACAATAAGAAATTTGATTTTTATCAATATATCTTGGGAAAACCGTATTTTGTGTTTAAAAATAATGGAGAGAAGGATGACTATCCACAGGAATTTATTGAGAAATCAAAGGAAAGTAATCTAGGCTTGCCGGTTCAGAAATAAAATAAAAATATATTTTATAAATTTAGGCTGTGTGGTTTTATTGACTGTAGAGCTTAGGAAAGGTTCGTATTATGATACAACATCCCATAGCACCGGTTTACGACGAGCATTCTAATATTTTAATTCTGGGAAGTTTTCCCTCTGTGAAATCCAGAGAGCAGGGCTTTTTTTACGGTCATCCACAAAATCGTTTCTGGCGGGTTCTCGCTGCAGTGTATGGCAATGAGGTGCCACAGACTGTCGAGGAAAAGAAAGCGTTTTTGTTACGGAATGGTGTGGCAGTCTGGGATGTGATCGCATCCTGTGAGATTCAGGGATCAGCAGATAGCAGCATTAAGGATGTAGTACCTACGGATCTGAGTGGGATTCTGGCGCAGGCACCGGTTCGCAGGATTTATGTCAATGGGAAAAAGGCGGAGCAGCTGTATCGTAAATATCAGGCAAAACAGACCGGGATCGAGGCGGTGTGTCTGCCGTCTACCAGTCCAGCCAATGCAGCATGGGGAATGGAGAGGCTTGTGGAGGCGTGGCAGGTAATACGGGATGGAGCGATTGGTTGAATGGAAATGTGGTAGACAGCGACTATGTTCCGTCTACAGACACAGATACCCACATCGAGCTGTATAAGGCATTCAAGGATCAGGGAATCCGCGGTATTGTACACACCCACTCCCAGTTTGCCACCATGTGGGCGCAGATGGGAAAGAATATTCACTGCTATGTAACCACACACTGCGACTATTTCTTCGGAGATATCCCCTGCACCCGTCTGATGACCACAGAGGAGATTGAAGAGGCTTATGAGAAAAATACCGGAAAAGTAATTCTGGAGGAGTTCGAAAAGAGAAACTGCGTGGAAATGCAGGCAGTTCTGGTACACAGCCATGCGCCGTTTACCTGGGGCAAGACTCCGCACGCTGCAGTGCTGCACGCGCAGGTTCTGGAGTATGTGGCAAAAATGGCAATTTTTGACGAGATTGCGACAGGCGGAAAGTGCGAGCTGATCAAGGATAACATTAAGATGAAGCATTATAACCGTAAATTTGGTCCGAACGCGTACTATGGACAGCACAAGAAATAAGGAGAAGGACTATGAATATCAGAGAATCCGTGGTACATACACTGCGCTGTGAATCCGAAA
>OLWA01001444.1_pt1 | contig 24488 bp, 24 predicted proteins | sample 1673251 | NCBI WGS metagenome assembly OLWA01 (sample SAMEA3178937, study PRJEB25190) | human gut metagenome | biome: human gut; feature: human-associated habitat; material: faeces | place: Austria | collected 2013 | reverse complement strand
ATTTCAAATACAACTTTTTCTCTTTCATCAACTGTTAAAACTTTATGTCTTCCTAGTAATTGACTTCTTCCAATACTTTCTAAGATATTTCTAATTTCCGGTTGAAAAATAATTATTAAAGCAAGTGGTCCCCAAGAAATAACATATTCAAGTAACATACCAATTGTATATAAATCTAATAAATTACTAATTATTTTGATTGCTATTATTAATGCTGCTCCTTTAAATATAAGAACTAGCTTTATATTATTTTTTAAATTTTTTAATAAATAATAGAACATAAGCCATACAAGACTAATATCAATTATTTTGGTAATTATACTCCATATAGATGTAAATGTCACAATTCATCTCTCCTTACTTCTTATTAGTATAACATTTAAGATATAAAAATACTATAAACGTTTTATTTTAAATTATTTAGATCAATATTTTTATCTTTTTTGTTAGTTGTTTCTTTACTGTCTTTTGGAACATCAATGTTAGGTTTGATTTCTTCTGTAATATCTTCTTTTAGGATATCCTTTTCTTTGTTATCTTTGTTTTTACTATGGTCAACAATATAACCAATTATTGCAAATACGACAAAACTAGCCAAGGTTAATACCAATACAAGATTTTCTTTAATAAATTCCATTTTATCCTCCTATTATATTATATATTAATTATTATTAAGATATGGCAAGTGTTTGATTATCAGGCATTATTTGTATAAATGTGTTACCATCATTTACTTGAATTTCTTTACCATTATTATATTTATAAATTGTTGCAGAACTACGAGAATCTTTCTTCCAAGTAATTGGTACTGCATAACCATTGCTAATATAGTAACCTGTACCATTTCCAACATTATCAATGGTTTGTCTTCCTTTATCATCACCTTGAATATTACTATATTTAACTTTATAAACAATTATATTTTTTACTGTTAATTGTTTTCCAGTTACATAGTCATTTTGACTTTTATTGTTAACACTTCTTAAATAAATGTTATTATCAGTGTCGTATTTATAATTTGTTGTTGTATTGCTTGAATATTTAATATCTATTTTATTTGCTGGAATAGCACCTTCCATTTGAGATATATCAATATTATCAACACTATAATTAAGTAATAAATCTTTATTTCTTTCAGTACGTTTAGATCGTATTCCTTTACCTAGTTTTTCAATATTTGTAAATAAGGTGAATTCATAGGTTTTTGATGCAGATTTATCACGCCATCCAGTGGTTGACTCATTTACTTCAATTCGATCAACTCCTAATTTTGACCAATCCTCTCTAGCTTGTGGACTATAACCATGATGAACATATATTGCATCATTTTCTAATGCATAATCTAAATAATAGTGTCTTGCACTTCTAATAGATCCAATTCTTTCTGTTGTCTGATCTAGAAATAAAGCTAAATATCTTGTTATGCCACCTTCAACCATCAATTCATAAACCATATAAGCATCTTGAAGTCCTGATTGTAGCTTACGAGCTCCTTCAACATTATTAATCATTATAGCATATGGTCTACTTTTAGATTCTTCATTAACTATATTTAACTTTTTTACGGTTGTTGTAGTTGTTGAAGTATCATTTTCACTATTATTTTTATTCTTTTTAGAGGTTGTCAAATAGATTAATGTTCCTAATAATGCGACAACAACTAAAACGATAATTATTAATAAATATTCTTTTTTTATTTTTTTATTTTTCATATTAAATCTCCTACTATTAATGATAACATAATTAAAATTTTTTTAAAACTATATTTTTTACATTGTAAATAAAATAATGATTTGATATACTATTTTTGGTGATTATTATGGATTTTTTAAAAAAATTTTGGGAGAATCCTTTACTAAAAAAATTAATTATTGGAACAGGAATCTTTTTATTAATTATAATTTTTTTAATGATGTTTGCTTCTTGTTCAAGTAAAGGAAGAGTATATTCTTATGATGAGATTGAGAAAATATTAATTCAAAAGACTAAGGCAGCTTATGGAAAAAGCAGTAACTTACCAAGTTTAAATCAAAAAATAGATATTAGTATTGAAGAATTAGTAAATAAAGGGTTAGTTAAAACAATGAGTGAATATACTCAGGATGAAACTACCAGTTGCTCTGCTAGGGTAACTATTTATAATAATAACGGATATTATTTATATGAACCAAATATAAATTGTGGTGAAAAATATAAAACTAGAACGTTACAAGATACTTTAATTAAGGATAGTTTAGTGGAAAGTGGCAATGGTTTATATAAGGTTGATAATGAATATGTATTTAAGGGTGACAACGTTAATAATTATATTAAATTAAATGATGTATTATATAGAATTATTTCTATTAATTCTGATGGTAGTGTTAGATTAATGGAAAATAAAAAGAATTCAGAAGATTCAATGACTTCTTGGGATGATAGATATAATACAGATAGACAATACAATTCAGGAATAAATAATTATTCTGCTAATGGTTTAGATAGTAGAATTAAAGATAAAATTCATAGTATTTACGAAAGTGATATTTATAGTGATGATGTTAAAGCATACTTTATTAATAAAGAAAGTTGTGTAGGCAAAAGAAGTGAAACCGAATTAGAAAATACAGGAATTTACGAATGTGCAGTAAAATCTGAGCCATATCCTATTTCGGCTTTAGCTTTATATGAATATTTAAGAGCTAGTTTAGATCCTAATTGCACAGGAATTGAAAATTCATCTTGTACAAATTACAATTATTTTACTAGTATTACAAATAGTTTTTGGACTTTAACTGCTGATAAAGATACATCATTTAGGGCTTATAAAATTACTGGTGGAACTATTATAAAAACAGATGCGAGTAATCCAGCATATTTATTAATTCTTATTAATATAAACGGAAATACGGTTATTAATTCAGAAGGTAATGGTTCTGTTAATAATCCTTACGTAATAAATATGGGTAAATAAAATAATTAAAAATCATTTCAACTTTAAGAAATGATTTTTTTGTACAAAAAAAGATTTAATTATATTTAATTAAACCTTTATCTACTTCCTCTAATGCTCTACCTAACTCTTTTTTATTATGATACTCATTTTCTGGAAGTTGGTAGTGTCCAGTTTCTTTCATCTGAATACTTCTTTTTGCTATGATATGTACTAACTTATATTTTGAATCAACATAATTTAGTATTTTATCAATTGACGGGTATAGCATATTTTATCTCTCCTCTATGATATAAATATACTACATAATTTTGGATAAAAATATATTTTAGTAAATAAGTGTACACTTATTTTACAATATTAATTATCTGCATTTACAACTATCGTCATATACATTGCATATTTCATTTTCTTCTGAACAAGTGAAACATGGAGTGCATGTATGATGATAAATGTGATGATTAATTATTCTTGTATGAACTGGTTTAACATGTTTTACTTCATGACATATTTCACGATGGCACACTCTTTCACATGGACATTCATAAATTGGTAATTGCATTTGATCATTCATATATGGTGTATTCATCATTTGATCGTTCATCATAAAATCGTCAACACATCTTTTTTCTTTCATAAAAAAATACACTATCCTTTCTAGTGTATTTTATGTTTAATTTTAATTTAGGTTATTTTCTTTTAGATAAATATTTGCCTTTATATTTTTGTTTTTGTTTTTCTTGGTTGTTATATGCAGCTGTTGTTGCAGCTATTCCAAGTGCACTTGCTACCATCACGCCAACGCACTCATATATATGACTATCATCGCCTGTTTTTGGAACATTTGGTTTTCCTGGTTCTGTTGGAGTTGTAGGCTTTGTTGGTTCTGTTGGTGTATTTTCATATGTTTTCTTTGTTGTAGCATCACAACCTTTATTAGTACAATGATATATTACTTCATATCCATTAGATGTAACTGTTTTAGTTCCGCCGTCCCATTTATGTCCTGGGGCAGGTATTTCATAATGTCTTATTTCTTTAGTTCCACACTTTTCACAATAATATACTTCATCATAAGATCCACTTTCAGTACATGATGGTGTTTTTTGATTTATGACATCATCAGCTACAGATGGATAAACATGTTTACATTCTTCTGAGTTGCTACTATTATTTTTTGTTTCTTTATCATTATTGTTATTAATATTGTTGTTATTATTGTTGTCATTGTTGTTGTTATTGTTATTATTGTTATTATTGTTATTATTGTTATTGTTGTTGTTATTATTGTTATTATTGTTATTATTATTATTGTTGTTGTTACTATCTGAATATCCAGGAACTAACTCGCTTATAGCACTGTCTATATCAATAGGAGTCATATCTACTTCATCAGCATAAGCTGTTATTTTTGGAGTTGTTAATAATACTCCTGCTAATGCGATGGCATATAATCTTCTTTTTAAATTTTTATTCATTTTTTAAAACCCTCTTTCTTGATTACGCTTGATATTATAGCATATATTCTGTAAAAATGCAAACGTTTTTTTGTTATTTATTTTTTCTTTTCTAAATATTTGCCTTTATATGGCTTATTTATTTTTATTTTTTTGATTTTTTTGATTTTGATTTTATTTAATTTTTTTATTTTGGTTGCGGCATAAATACTTGCACTAGCTACTCCTAGTGAAGTTAATGCCACTTTTAAATTACTATTTGATTTGGAATTATTAGCATTGTCGTCATTACTTTTAGAACTTTGATCTTGATTATTTTTTTGATTATGATTTTGCTCTTGATTTTGATTTATTGATTCAGTTGGTACATTATAATTCATGTGTTGAATAATTACTGCATCACAATCATTGTTTTGACATTTATTAACAATGTCATATCCATTTTCAGTATAATTTTCAATTATTGGATTACTCCAGTTATGTCCTAGTGCTTCTATAGTTTTTGGTATTATTCTTTCTTCTCCACACTTAACACAGTAATATAATTCATCATAACTTCCATTTGTTGTACAAGTTGGATTTACAAAGTTAATTATTTTATCAGGATCTTCCTCATATAAATGATAACATTTATCATTTGCTTCTGTATAATTTGGAACTAATTCACTAACTGCTTCATCTACATTAATTGTTTCTGAATCAATTTCTTCAGCATAAGCTTTCATTTTAGGACCAGTAAGTATAATTCCAGATAAAGCAATAGCGTATATTCTTCTTTTTAACTCTTTGTTCATAATTTTCCCCCTCAAATATGATTATATTATAGCATAAAAGCAAAATAAATGCAAACATTTTTTTGCTTTTTGTATTTGAAGTCTATTTTGATAATATTAATTTTATTATTTCATTTTCTAATTTTTGACGATATTTTTCTAAGTTATCACTATCATTTACTTTAAAAGGATTACCAAATTTAAGAGTTAAGTTGTTATTATAAAATTTATACTTCCCTGTTACTGCACACGGAACTATAAGTGCTCCAGTTTTAGAAGCTAATGAAACTGCTCCAAATTTATTGGGTAAAACAATTGAACTATAATACTCTTCTTTTGATATTTTTTTATCTATATATAATTTTTTTATATATTCTTTAGGATTTAAAGCATTATTAATATATTCTTCTTTAGTAATTCTTTTTTCTTTTAATAATTTATCTAATAAAGTAATTTCAGAAATACATACCATATTTCTTTTTAATATTTTAAGAAACTTTTTATAACTTAAAGTATCTTTATAAAATTTATAAAGTTTTAAATTCAAATCTTTTTTACCTGATATTTGGTTTCTAGTTCCTTCAGGAAATATTCCAATAACGTAACCATTATTAAGTAATCTTATTGCTTCACCTTTGGCATTCTCATCATGGATTTCTCTATCGACTCTAATGCATCCAACTGTTTTAAAGAACCAACCAAATTTTCCATCTAAATGTTCTTTTTTAGCCATATAGTGAATCATTCTATTAGTTGAAATAAGTGCTGTATTTTGATCAAATAAATGAATATGGTTAGAACAAATTATAACAGGTCCTTCATTTGGAATTGCTTCTTTATTAATAATTGTAGGTCTATAGTATAATTTATATATTGGTTTTAAAATTGTTAATAATACTTTATATCCTATTTTGTGTGGCTCTTTCATTTTTTTTCTCATACTTTCTAGTACATTCCTCTTCAAGTTTTTTAAAGTTTACCTTTCCTATTAAAGTTTTTGGTACATTTTTAATATAATTGTAACGATAAGGCATTGAATATTTAGCAATGGATTTTTCACAGAATTTTTTAATATCATCTGTTAATTCGGCACTTTCATTATAATTATCTTTTAAAACAATATTGGCAATTGGAACTTGTTTTTTATATGGATGTGGTATTCCAACAACTACTACATCTTCTATTGCTGGATGTTCTCTAATTATTTTTTCCATAACTGATGGATAAACATTGTAACCATTAGTAACTATCATTCTTTTTAATCTTGATTTAAAGAAGATATAACCATCTTTATTGATGTAACCTAAATCGCCTGAATGTAAATATATTTTACCATCTTCATGCATTTTTAAAGTATTTTTAGTCTCTTCTTCTTCATTTAAATATCCTAGCATGACTGATGGACCATTTACACATATTTCTCCTACTTTATTATTTCTTAATTCTTTAGTTGTTCCTTCTTTACAAATAACGATATTCATATCTGCTAAGGCTTTACCAATACAGTTTTCTTTAAAGAAGAATCTTGGTGTTAATGAGCATGCAGCAGTTGATTCGGTTAACCCGTAGCCTAGCCTTATTTCGGCAATTGAACCGTGCGCTTTAAAATAATTATTTACTTTATCATTTAATTCTTTTGTTAAAATATCTCCTCCACAAATAGCATTTTTAACGGATTTTAAATAATCTGATTTATCTTCATTATGTGTTAATGCTTCAAACATAGCTGGCACACCTATTAAAAATGATGGTTTATATTTTTTTATTAATTTGGCAAAATCACTTTGTTTAAATCTTGGAACAAGTACACAACGAAGTCCATTTATTAAAGGTGTATGCACACTGACAGCAAGTCCAAAACCATGGAATATTGGTAAAATTACTAGAGTTGAATCTCCGGTTCTAGCACCTGTTTGGTTTGAGCATTGTTTAGCAACAGCATTAAATCCTAAATTAGATAGACGAACTCCTTTTGGTTTTCCAGTTGTCCCACCTGAATATAGAATAACTGCTTCATCTTCAGCTTTAACAGGATAAATATATTCTCCAAAATAAGATTCTCCTAAAGTCATAAATGATTTCCAAGATATTAAATCTTCACTATCAAATTTTAATCTTTCTTGTTTATTAATAAAATTAGTTATATCTGTATAAATATTTATTAAATTGCGATAAGTAAATGACATTCCTTCAGTTACACTGGAAATTATTATTTTCTTAGCACCCGCTTTGCGAGCAGCCTCAATTACTTTTTCGGCAAATAAATCAACTGTTAAAATATACTTACTTGATGCAGCATCGATGTAATATTCTATTTCATTTACACTGGCTAATGGATGAATCATAGATCCAACTGCTCCAATTAAGTTAACGGCGTAAAACATAATGATTGCTTCTGGCATATTAGGCATGCAAATTGTTACTTTATCCTTTGGTTCAACACCAATCATTTTTAAACTTTTAGCACATTTATTAATAAGTTCATAAAATTTCTTATATGTAATGTTATTTCCATAGTATTCTAAAGCATAATTATAAGGATAATCCTTAACTATCTTTTCAACTTCATTAATCATTGAACCGGTTGGATATTCTAAATGATTAGTAGAGTCATCTCCCTTTTTTAATTCAACAGATTTTTCTTTATTAAATATTTTTTTTAAATAATTCATTTATTATCACTTGCTTTCTTAATTAAATCTATTACTTTATCCTCTAAAACTTTCGTCTCTTTTTCAATATCTTCAGTTTTGGGATAATATGCTTCACCAAATATTATTTTTAATTTCCCTCTTTTATACATTCCATTAATGGCAAAGGGAACTATTTTAGATTTTGCTCTAATTGACATTACTACAGCACCTTTTTTAAATGGCATAATTAAATCATTGGTGCGATTAATTGTTCCTTCGGGAAAAATGCCTACTAATTCTTCTTTATTTAATAAATCAACACATGTAGGAATAACTGATTTGTCATGAATACGACGATTTACAGGAATAATTCCAACAGCTTTAAAAAAGTATTTTTTTATTCCTTTCATTAATTCATCTTTAGCAACATATCTTACTGGTCTTTTGGTTCCCATACCTACTGAAATAAAATCTAGATTATTAGTATGAGTACCTGCTAATATACATCTTCCTTCTTTAGGAATATATTCTTTGTTAATAACTTCTGGTTTATAAACAATTTTAAACAATACATAGACTAGTGGTCTTAATATTTTATATAACATCATCTTATTCATCACATAAAGTATTTTATCACATTTTATTTAAATATAAAAGGACAACTACGTGTCCTTAAGAGCTTAGATATTTTAGGGTAAAACATAAATAAAGAAAGGTTAGAAAGAAGAAAGATTATTATCATAAACTCTAATATATGGTATTCGAAATAAATTTATTTGAGTATTATGATGGCCTATTTATTTTTTAATAAATCACGAATTTCTTCTAAAAGAAGTATTTGTTCATCTTTTTTTGGTGGTTCTTCATTTTTAACTTCTTCTTTTTTCTTTCTTTGGAAACTATTTATTAATTTGATTACAACAAATATACACCACGCAACAATTAAGAAATCGATTACAGTTTGAATAAAGTTTCCATAGTTAATAGTGGCATCGTTAAATTTAATAGATAAACTGGTAAAGTTAATACCACCAATAATAATTCCTACTAAAGGCATAATTATATCATTAACTAAAGATGAAACTATTTTACTAAAAGCTCCACCTATGACAACACCTACTGCTAAATCAACTACATTACCACGAGAGATAAATTCTTTAAATTCTTTGATAAATTTTTTATTTGATTTAGCTAATTTTTCAGTTGCTTTTCTAATGTCTTTTTCCATTACTTTATTTTTCCTTCCCATAAGCCGTGTTTATTGCATAAAGCATAAACTTTAATTTCTTCGCTATAAGGGAAAGCAAAAGCGATTTCATCTTCTGGAGTAAAGTTATATTCAATTACTTCATTTTCTCTTATTATAAATATATTTTTTATATAATGATTTTCTTCCATTACATGATCCATGGTGATATATAAAGTTCTATCTTTTTTTACTAGGTTTGGTACGTGGCTATTATTATCTTCATATTGGGGAGTTAATGTTTTCATATCTTCTCCACAACAAGATATTGTGTTTGAATCATTTAAAACTCTTATTGTACTGCCACATTTTTCACATTTTTTGATTATTAAATTTTCTATTTTAATCATTCCTTTCTGTTTTATTGTAACACTTTTAAAATAAATATGGTATACTTTAATGGTAATTAAGTCCTCGTAGCTCAAGCAGGATAGAGCAATCCCCTCCTAAGGGATAGGTTGGCAGTTCGATTCTGCCCGGGGACACCATTATTAATGTATTAATTACATAATAAAAAAAGAAACGTTATTTAAATAATAGTCCATTTCTTTTAATGTTTAAACACTCAACTAGAGTGTTATTTTTTATTAGTAATGTAATTTAAGAATGTTTTTCATAACTTTGATTGTTATTGTCATAAATGTCAGTTATTTCAATGTATAACGCTTGTCTTCCCATTGAATCATAACTTTTATTAAATTTCTTTCTTGATACTTTAATTGCTTTTTCATTTTTTAAGGGATCATTAATGTAATAATAGTTTTTATCCATACCAACTATTACTACAACATGGGCATTTTTAGGATAAGTATAGGTTTTTGATTTATCATAACTAAACCATTCATAAATATCTTTTGCTTCACTATAATCAGTTGTTGTCCATACTAAGACAGAATTACCATTTTGAACATATTCTTCTAAAGGTAATTTATCATCAGAAGTATAAACATGACCTACTGTTCCTTCGGGAAGTTTATTTTTAAAAATGGTATACAATGAATTTTTTATTACTGGTAAAAATGTTCCCCATCCTCTAGAAGAATCGCTAGGATCTCCAGCATAATATATACTAGGATCTGGGCCATATCTAAGACCATCTTTTTCATAAACTTCTTCCTTTGGTAAATAATTATCAACATATTCTTTCATGTCAATATCAATACCGTAATGTTTTAATAGCATTGTGGCACTAGCTACTTCACAACCATTAGGATAATCAGGATTTTGCAGTACTAATGGAAAATTATTAATAATATAACTATATTTTAAACTACTATAATATTTATTTAATATGTTTTCATAATCATAAAAGCTATAATTGTTATTTTTTTTTGAAAGTATTAATTGATTAGTATAATAATCATCTTTTAATGAAGGGATTATAGCTTGTTTTAACTTGTCTTTTTCTCTTGAATATAATCTAAACCATATATAATTATTAGATATTACTCCTATAATTATTAAAAAAAGTATTAAAATTTTATATTTCTTTTTCATGTACATCACAATTTGATTATACCAAAGAATTAAGATTAATAGTTACAAATATAAGAAATTATACACTTCAATATTTATAATTTGTCAATTTTTTAATTTTAATATTTCTTATTTCATTATTAACATACATTTTTTCTTCATTTTGTTTAGGATAATTTATATATGATTGATCTTTTCTATATTTATTATTTGATAAACTTGTTTCTGCAATATTAGATTTTAAAAATTCTATTTCTTTTTGTAATATATTTATTTTTTTGTTAGAATTTTTTAATTCAGTTAAAATATTATTTTTAACTTTAAAATTATATATAAATGTTTTCTCAGAGATATTTAAAAGTAATAAATAAATTAAAATACCAATATTTAAGATTATTTCTGTAGAAATGGTTCCTAAACCATTATATATACTAATATAAAGTAATTTTGATAAAGGTATTAAACTTAAAGTACTAACAAATATTTTAAAGTAAATATTCCATTTAAATTCCTTTAATTTTTCTTTAAGCATATCATTTTCAAAGATAATATGTATTAATGATTTTTCTTTTTGATTTAAATTATTTTGTAATTCAGATATTTTATTTGAATATTGATTATTCATAATTATTCTCCTATTCATTGCTTATTCTAACATATTAATATATTTAACTACAACTTTATAAATTTAAATTAATTGGTGATTTTATTAATTTTAATTTATAATAATGCTTAAGGAGGAAATTTATGAATACTAATATATTGTTTCATGTTCCACATTCTTCTCTCAATATTCCTAAAAAATTTTGGAAAGTTTGTATTAAAGATAATGATTACATTTCTAAAAGTAATATATTTATGTGTGATTACTTAATCGATAGATTGTTACCCGATAAATGTCATAAGGTACTATTTAAATATTCACGATTATTTTGTGATGTTGAAAAGTTTAAAAAAGATTCATTGGAATCAATGTCTAGTAAAGGGATGGGATTTGTATATACGAATGATTGTAATGGAAAAATCACAAATATTGATAGAAAATATAAAAAAATTATTGCTAAATCCTATTATGATAAACATCATAATAAACTAAATAAAGCAACTATTAATATCTTAAAAAAATATGACAAATGTATTTTAATTGATTTACATAGTTTTTCAGATCAAATGGTTAATATTTTATTTGATGCTAATGATACTCCGGATATTTGTATAGGTACTGATAATTTTTTCACAAGTAAGGAACTTGCTAATTTTACTATGAACTTTTTTAAAGAATTTGGATATAATGTAAATTTAATTACCCATATGGTGGAACAATGGTTCCAAATTGTTGTATTAATAAAAAAAATATACATTTAGATTCAATAATGTTAGAAATAAATAAAAGGATTTATTTAAATAATGAAAAACAATTCGAGAAATTGAAAGATTGTATTAATAAATATTATAAATATCTTTCTGTATTGAATAATAGATAATAAATTTATATAATTATGTTAGAGGTGTTTAGAGATTATGGAAGAATTTGTAAAGAAAGTTTATTCTAAGGCATTGCTTGTTATTGGAATTATTATATGTCTACTTGGAATATTAATTGGTTGGTTATTTTACTGGGCTTTAAGTAGTCAAGAAGCTGTTTATTTAGATAGAGTTACAGAAGAATTAACTTATGCTAAGGTCGATGTTGATTTACTTGATGATTATTTTGCTACTCAAAAGGAAGATACTAAAGTTTTAAAATATTATTTGGCTTATGATAATCAGAAGAAACCTTATGTTGTAGTATTAAATGATACACATTTAAATTTCTTAAAAGATATTCAAGACTATTCTTTGGGATTAACAGATATTAAGCCAGAAACATTAACTATTTATGGACAAGCTAAAAAAATAGAAGATAAAGCTTATGAATTATTAAAAGATTATTTAAGTGATGATGAATATACTTATACAGTGGATCAAGTTAAAAATGCGGTTGGTGATTATTATTTAGATACGTATTATAATCCAGATGAAGATATTAATTTTATGTTTGTCTTTAGCGGAATAATTGTTATAGTTGGTTTAGTACTTATAATTATTTATGTAGTTAAACTTAATAAGAGTAAAAAATTATTTGAAAAATATAGTGATAAGATAGAAAAAGTTTTAAATGATGTAGATAACGGCAAAGGTATTCATAATAAAATATGTAAGGTATTCTTAAGTAATGATTATATTGTGGGTTATGATACAGGATTATCTGTTATTGAAGTTAAAGATTTATTATGGGTATATCAATTTGTAATGAGACAAAATGGAATTGTTACAAATAAGATACTATATGGTGTTAATAAATTAGGTAAAAGTATTACAATTACTAATGTTAGTCCAATAATTCGTAAACAAAATAATGCATTAGAAGAATTATATCAAGATATGATGAATATGTATCCGGATATATTATATGGATACAGTAAAGAAAATAAAGATAAAGTTAAGGAATTAACTAAAAAGAAATAGTTATTAGGAGATATTAATTTATCTTCTTTTTTGTTGAATTTATATATTGTTATTTTAATATATAATATGTATTTTTTCCATTATCACCTTTAATTAGTTCTATCTTTAATTTAATTAGTTCTACTCCAGTTGTTTCATTTAATTTATTATTATGCATTTAATATTCTCTTTTTAAATTGATTTTATAATATCATAATTGTTCAAAAAACATAGTATATACTTATTAGGTAAATTAATCTTACAAATAAACGAATATTCATAATTTATTCTTGATTGTCATATATTTATGTGTTATTTTATTTTTTAGGAACATTTAATTGTTTAGGTGATTACCTCTACTCTTGTATTAGAAAGAGGTGGTTAATGTGAATAAAAAATTATTATATTTTATAATATTTAATTTATTTATAATTATTTTTATTTTATTCTACATCATTATTAAAATGAATGTGTTAAAATAAAAACACCATAAACACGGGGTTTTGGTGATATAACTTATTATAGGTAATCACTTAACATTCCAAAATTAAGTGTTCCTTTTTATTTTATGTAAGTCTTGCTTACATATTTATTATAGCAAATTATATTTTGAATTTCAATTACGAAATTAACGAATTTTCAACTTTAAATTTAGAAGTAAAGAAGAAGATAGTTTTTTAGGCTATCTTTTTATATAAAATTACTAAATCTAGTATATTCTTCTTTTAAGTATTTAACTACACTATTAATATTCTTTTTAAAGATAATAATATCTATTAAAGATGAAATACTTGAAACAACAATTATAATTCCTAAACTAATTGTAATAGCACTTACACTTTCTACAGGGTTAATTAATAAGATAACTCCACATATTACAGTAATAATATTAGTTATTAATGATAGGATAAAATATGGTTCAGCTTTCATGTAAATATCTAATCTAATTTTAAAGATACCTGATATTAAGAACCATAGTCCTAAGAATATTGGTAGTATTACTTTTAATGTAACTGGATTTAAAATTATTAAGATACCAATTAAAGTTAAAAGAATTGCATATAGAAATACATTAATAAAGATATTTTTTGTTTTAGAATCAATAATAAATAGATAAATACCTGATACTATAAGAGATGCTCCAATTAGATAAGATATAATATTAAAAGATATATCTGGTTTAACTATTAAGATACCTCCTACTAATAAGAATACGATTGTAAGTATTATTCCTGAATTTAAATACTTGTTTAATTTGTTTAACATTTTTTACCTCTTTCTTTTTTATTTGAACAAGTTTTTAATTCTTGTCCATAGATTTGTTTTAGATGATTCCTCAGCTATGTTTGTTTTTTCTTCCTGTTTTTCTTTACCATCTAACACTATTATAAACTTAGTTTCATCATTTATGCTAGTATTTTTTGATGCATATGATGTATAGTTGTCAGCTAGTTTACTTAATGCTTCTACTCTAGCTTTTGATGAAGCAATAGGTCCATTAACTAATGCTGATATTTCTTCAATACCTTCTTTGTTAAATGTTGTAATACCAGTTGATAATGTGTTCATATTTGAATCGATGTAATCAATGTTTGTATATAATGTATTTAGTGATGAAGTAAATGATTTAATTGATTCATTTTTAACTTGATTAGATAAGGTTGGAGCTAAAGTATTAACAATTGATTCAGCAGTACTTATTGCTGTTTCTTCAGCAACTGTTGATGCTACACTTTTAGAAACGTTTTCAGCAATATAATTAGTTGTGTTTGTAGTAAGTGATGTTATTTCTTGTTTTAAAGTTAAAGCAAATGCATTTATTTTATTGATATCATAATTATTTTGAGCTAGATATACGCAAGATTCCATGTTACCACTTACACATAACATATAGTTATTTAAAGCTTCTTCACTACCTAAATAAGATAATAATATTTTTGATACAGTTTTAGTTGCTAAGTCAGTAACATAAGTATCATTTGAATTTTTTAAATTTTCTTCTACTTTAATCCAAGCACTTTCACTTAATTTCTTTTTATAATCATTAGTAAAAGTATTTTGAACAGTTTGCATAGTTTGAGTTCTAATACCAGCAAGAGTATTTTCATCTAAAGCATCTTCATTATTATTTTTTAAATTAGTAATTGATGATGATAAAGAATTTTTTAATTTATTAATTCCTTTAGATAGGTCACTAGCGCCATTATCAATTTTATTCATATTAGTTTGTAGTTCATCTACTTTAGAATTTAATCCATCTAATTTATTAAAAACAGATAAGTCAGCATCAGAAAGTAATTTATTAGTTGCAACAAAGTACATTGTTGGTAATTTAAAGTTATCAGTTTCATAAGATAGAGTTAATGTATTTAAAGTAGATAATTCATTTATATTTAAACTTCTATTTAAGTATGGTGAAGAGATACCAACAACCATATTTTTATTTCCACTGGCAACTACTTTACCATTATTAATTTTAATATTTGTAACATTACTATCTAGCATAGTTCCCATAGTTACTAAAAATGGTGTATACATAGTTTCTTGTTTACCGTTAACTAAAGCATTATGTTTTTCATTATTAGTAAAATCAATTATGATTTTAATTTTACCTGATTTACCTAAGATATTATCTAAAGATTCTTCTTTTCCATCTAGATAATATTTAATGTTAATTCCTATTGGTAAAGTTTTTTTACTTGTTCCTTGATAAAATACATCTTTTCCAAAGGCATTAATTGATATATTTTTATTTAATTTAGTTATTTCATCGTTTGATGAGATATTTAAAATATCTTCTAATTCAGTATAATCTTCGATGGTATCTAATTTTTTAGTATTTTTTATTTGTTCATTAACAGTCGTACTAATAACATTGCCATTTTCATCTATTTTAGAATAAGCAGTTTCAGTTTTAGTATTGGCAAAAACACATAGGGGGCTTAGCATAACAGCTGTTAATACGGCTAAATTTAATTTTTTCATTTTATTTCCTTTCATATTAGTTTTATTTATTATGTTATCAAATATAAGTAGAATTGATGGTAAGATAGTTAAAACGAATAACATACTTATTAGGGCTCCTCTACTTATTAAGTTACATATTGAACCAATCATTTCAATTTTAGAATATATTCCTACTCCAAAGGTGGCAGCAAAGAAACAAGCAGCACTTACTAGAACAGAGTGTCCACAGTAATTTAAGGTATTTATCATACATTCTTTTTTACTCTTATTAGTTTTACGATTATTTACATATGTTGTAGTTATTAAAATAGCATAATCAATTGTTGCACCTAATTGGATTGTTCCTAAAACGATGGGAGCAATAAATGGTAGAACACTTCCTGTAAAGTATGAAATGCTCATGTTAGCAAAAATTGCTCCTTCAATAACAATTATTAGTAAGAATGGTAAGGAGAAATTCTTTAATATAATAAATAGGATTAAGAAAATACATATGATTGATGAATAGTTAACATTTTTAAAGTCAGTATCACAAATGGTTACTAAGTCTTTCATTAAGGCTCCTTCTCCAGCAACTATTCCATTTTGATCATATTTCTTAACTATTTTATTTATTTCTTCGATTTGATTATTTAATTCATTAGTTGCAACATCATATTTAGAATTTATTAATATTAAGTTATATTTATCACTATCAAATAAGTTAATCATATTATCTGATAAGCCGTATTCTGCTAATTTGGTTGTTGATAAAGTTAAGTCAATTCCTTTTAATGATGATAATTCATTGGTTAGATTTGTTAAGTCATCTATTTTTAGATTTTTATCTACTAAGATGATTTGAGGACTAACTATATTATATTTTTCTTTTAATAATTCATTTGTTTTAACACTTTCTAAATAACTTGGAAGTGATCTATCTAACTTATAATATACTTCTACTTTATTATTAGCTAAATAAAGAGGTATTAAAAGAATAATGAATATTACAAAGAATGCTTTGTTGTTGTTTACTATAAATGTATTTATTTTATTAAAGTTTGTCATTAATTTTATATGTTTTGTTTTTGTTACTTGTTTATCAAAGAATAATAATAAACTTGGGAAGATAGTAAGTACTGAGATAATTCCTAGTAATACACCTTTAGCCATAACTATTCCAAGGTCAGTACCTAATGTTAATTTCATTGTACATAACACTAGGAAACCAGCAATTGTTGTTAAGGATGATCCTACTACTGATGTAAATGTTTCAGAGATAGCTTTTTCCATAGCCTCTTCTTTACTCATTTTTTCTTTTTTATCTTCATAAGCATGATATAAGAATATTGAGTAGTCGGTTGTTACACCTAATTGTAAAACAGCAACTAACGCTTTGGTTATATATGAGATATCTCCTAAAAATACGTTAGTACCAAAGTTGAACATAATAGCCATTCCTATGTTAGTTAGTAAAAGAATTGGTACAACATATGAATCTAGAGATAACTCAAGAACTATTAAGCAAAGAGCAACAGCAATTATTACATAAATAGTTATTTCTTCATTAGATAAGTTCATTGTATCTAAGACCATTGAACTCATACCACCTTGCATTAATTTATGATCTGTGATGTTTCTTATTTCTTCTACGGCATTAATGGTTCTTTCATCACTTGTTGAATACTTGAAGGTTATAAACATTAGGTCGGTATTATCTTGATGAATTTTATCTTTAATTTCTGATGGTAAAACATCAATTGGTATGTTAGTTCCTAATACATCATAGATACTTAAAACTTCATTTACTCCTTCAACTTTCGTAATTTTATTTTTTAAATTTAATATTTCTTTGGGAGATAAGTTTTCAGCAACTACTATGGAATAAGAACCCATATTAAATTCGTCAGTTAAGATGTCTTGTCCTTTAATAGTATCTATTTCACTTGGTAAGTAAACTAAGATGTTGTAATTAATTGTTGTTAGTTTCATACCAATAAATGATAGAACTAAAAGGATACATGATATAATTAATACTTTTGTTTTATTATTAATTATAAATTTACTTATTTTTTTCATTTTCCCTCCACTTAATAATAATATACTTATGAAACTAAATTAACACCAACATGTTAATATTTTTGTATGATAAGCAACATAATTATGAATATGTATTAATAAATAATAGACTTATGTTGTTTTACTTTTAATTTTTAATAAACTGATGTATCATTAAATTGGTGGATTAAATGGAAAAGAAAGAAGATTTAAGAATTACTAAGACTAAAAAGTTATTATATGAAGCTCTTTTAAAGGAAATGGAAACTAAGGCTTTTGAAGATATAAAGGTAAATGATTTATGTACTATAAGTATGATTAATAGATCAACGTTTTATTCTCATTATAATGATAAATATGATTTATTTGTTGATTTACTTAATACTTTAAAGAAAGAACTGTTTGATAAGTTAGATGAAAATAAATTTATTGTTAGTACAAAAGAATATTATATGGAACTAATTAGACTATTACTTGATCATTTAGAAGAACATAAAAAAATCTATTACTCAATAATTTTAAGTAATAGAAATAGTTTAGTTGTTGATATTATTTTGGATACAACTATTAAAGATATTAATAAGAGATTAAATATTAGTAATATTGATAGAAAGAGTGTTCCAGCTGATGTTATTATTAATTTTTATTTAGGGGCTGTTTCAATGGTTGGACTTAATTATTTAAAGAGTGATAATAAATATAGTAAACAAGATATTATTAATTATTTGAGTGTGCTTATTCCGAATAATATTTAAAAAAGGAAGATGAGTTAATTTTATCTTCCTTTTATTGTGTCTAAATTATCTTAATATGAATAATAACTCCAAAAAAGTCATTGTTGTTTTGATTTTTTTGGAGTTAACTATCAATTTCTAATCAATAACATATGGATCACTTTCTATTCCTGTTCCTCCAGATATCACGACATCAGATTTTAAGAAAAGGGCTGGACGCACAGCATGACCATTACGAGCTCCACTAACATAAACACGACCATCTGAATAAATAGAACGTGTATTAGTTGTATTATTATAATAAGGTGAAAAAGTCCATTCCCATAAGCCAGTAAATAACCAATTATCATATTTACAATTATATTCATTATTTGTTGAAGAATTCATTTGGTTTCTACACGCTTTATTTGTAGATGCATACCCATAATCACTTGGATACATTAATCCAATTTTTCCATCCCACGTGTTGGTCCTTGTAACTCCATCAGCAGGATTACTTACATGCGTTGTGCCACGTTCTTGAGTATAGGAACTTAACGCACTAGCACTGGAAGATGTGCCAGAAGATGTGCCCCCTAAATTCCATTCAACATTCGCAATTTGATTAATTGCAGAAATTTTTATGTTTTTACTATAATCATATTTTCCGACTTTCGAATTATTTTTATTATCATACCAATACACTGTACCACTCGTTATATCTGATAAATAACCATCTTTTGTCTCATCACGACAATATATAGAATTGCTACTTCCATCACAGTTTAGTTCATACATCAAATCTGCTTGACTCCATTCATTTATTCCATCACCATTATTTATTGTTGAATCGGTCGTATCCCATGAATAATTTCCTAGTGATTCATTTCTTACTATTTTGACAAGTAATTCTTTCTTTTCTTTTCCTAGTTCTAGTTCATCTATGGTTGTTATATTATTAAATACTCCGATTATTCTCCATATTTCATTATTAAATTTTAGATAGTTCTTTGGTGATGCTCCTACATACCTTATATTTTTATTTGTTGTATCGTCTTGTTCAAGTCCATTTGTTCCGGACTCATATTGATACATTAAATCTAATTTTTTTAAAAGTGTTGGAGTATATTTTAATGAATTATCATTTTCTACTGAAATAGAAGCATTTAATACTAATTGTCCATCAGGATTTTGTAATTTATTTGATTCTGGAAAGTAAAAGTTAATTCTATAATTTAGTGTTCCAGTGGAATTTGCGGGAATTGATATTTCTTTTAATATTGCTTTGCCGTTTGTTTTTGTTGGGAAAATAATTTTATCTTGAACAAGAGTCGAATGATCTGTTCCACTATAAATATCATAATAAAGTACTCCGTCATTTTCAGTGTTTGTAAATGTACTATAGTCAATTACTGTTTTTAAATAAACTTTATATTCCTCACTTGAAGTGTTTTTATAGGTTAAAGTAATATCTTTATATGCTATAATATCATTTCCAGGTAAGGCATCAGTTATATTAATACTATTGGAATAAGCATATGTTGCTGATATTTCTGCTCCACCGATATTCATAGTGGACTCTGTTTCACCACCAGTTTTTAAATCAAAATAAGCATATGTCATACCTAAAATTAACATAGTTAAAAACACAAAAGATATTATTAATAAAATGATATTTCTATTCTTTTTAATAAAATTAAATATAGTTTTCAATTACTATCACCTTCTTTTAAATTATACATTAATATTAAAATACTTTCAATTTATAATTCAGCAATATATTCTAATAATTTTAAGAACATAGTAATATATTTAGGATGTAGTCCTTTTCTTCTTAGTTTTCTAATATTAATTCTTTTCTTTTTAATATCTTCTTCACTAAATAAGATGCTTGCTACTATTTCTTTTAAATCTGTTGTTATTTGTAAATCACTTAAGATAGAATCTAAGTCTTCATTAATAATTCTTTCGGCTTCTATTTCAATGTCTTTACCTTTACAATTTATTGATAATTGAGTATTTGTTGGAACATTTTGGACACATACGATAAGATCTGTATCTTCAATATAATATTCAAAATTAGTAATTTTATCTTGTCCGATATAAACTATTACATCACTTGGTTTACGAACATCTCTAAATCTTATTTTGTAATTTCTTGTTGGTGTTATTACATTTGGTGTACCTGTTGTCGGTCTAATAATGACAGTAAAATTATTTTGTTGGTAGTTATAATCAATGTCTGTTATTAAGTAAGCTCCTTTTTGATATTCTAGGGTATATCCATCATCTTCATATAACTTATAAGTATTAGATTGTCCTGGGAAAATATGAATTTCTAATTCTTTAGGTGAATTAGTATCATTTAAATTGTTTTCATCTAATATTGCTAGAGGTATTATTGTTCCTCTTTTAGCAAATACGGGATAGTCTTCATCTTTATAGAAGGTTACATATCTTTTTCCACCCATAAATTTTTTGCCTGTTTTAAAATCATACCAGATACCATTAGGTAAGAAAATTCTTTGAACTGTTCTATTCATAATAATGTTCTTTTTAGTTGTAATAGGACAAATAAATAATTCACTGCCAAAATAATATTCGTTTTTATAATCAGGTTCATCATATATTTCAGGATAACGATAATAGATTGGTTGGATTAAAGGTAAACCGGTTTGACTATATTTATAACTTTCAGTATAGATATAAGGTATTAGACGATGTCTTAATTTTAAATAATCTTTTACAACAAGATATGTTTTAACATCCCAAAGCCATGGTTCTCTTTTATAGTAGTGAGATGTATCTGAAGAAAGTCTTAAAATAGGAGAATATGTTCCAAGTTCAACAAACCTTAAGTATAGTTCTGGATCTTCTATTCCTAATTTATATCCACCAATATCATGAGACCAAAAACTGATACCTATATTAGAAGCTTTGGAATTAAATTCAGGAATTAGATTTAAATTTTTCCAACTTACTATAGTTTCCCCACTATAAAGTATAGGATATTTATGGGCTGCTATTAAACCATTACGTGATAGAATTAATGATCTTTTGTTATAAAATCTTTTAAAGTCATCGGTGTGATAACGATTTAATGTTCTTATTATTAATGGATTTTTAGGGTTGTTATAATCAATCCAAAAGAAATCGGCACCAATATCATATAATGGTTTTATTAATTCATCAAAATAAGCATTTAACATGTCAGGATTAAATACATTAAAGGGAATTATTCCTTCTTCATCATAAAGTGATTCTTTTTTAAATCTTGAATAGGCAATTTCTTCTGGTGATATTCCATCCATTGGATTAATATTTAAACCTATATGGATATTATTTTTATGTAAAGTGTCTATTAGTTCTTTGGGATTATTTATTAAATCATAATTAAATGTAAAGCCAGATGATGTTCCCTCATATTTAATATGCCAATCTTTATTTAAAACAATAGTAGATAATGGAATATCATGTAGTTTAAAGTTATCGATTAATTTTAATAATTCTTCATCTTTGTAGGGAACATTTTTACTCCACCAATTACCTAAAGCATATCTAGGAATTAATGGTGGCTTACCAGTTAATTTAAAGTAATCTCTTAAGCAATAACCAAAATCTTTACGATATAAAAATACGTATGTATCAATTCTTTCATCTTCTCTTTTTACTAAGGATCCATCATCATTTAGTATAAGAGATTTACTATCATCGATAGAAACAAATCCATCGGTAGAATATAATCCTTTTTCATATTTTACTGTTCCATCTACATCATCTAAAGAATAAGATGTTCCATTAAAGTTTCTAGCTTCTGCACAACCAAAAAACCAAATTTTATCGCTATTGTTTAACGTTATTCGTAAATTAATATCAGGAGCTAACTTTGTACCATAAAATGGTTTTTCTTTTTGATATTCTAATTTAAAATAGTTAGTTGATATTGTTAAGTATTCTTTTTCATTTTTAATAAAAAATTTAGGACTATTAAATCTACGACATGTTACTAATTCAGTTGGTCTATCTTCAAATTTACCTTCTTTTGAATATTCAAGTCTAACTAAAACTTCACTTAAAATAGTAATACGATAATTTTTACCTGTAATCATTACATCATCAAATGAACGTGCTTCTTCATAATTTCTTATTAAAAAATGGTCTTTTAATCTTGTCATGGCAACCTCTCTATTCTTTTTTATAATATCATAAATGAATTAATTTGACAATTGGAATAATTATGTTATAATAATGAGTGATTTGAGGCAGGTATATGCTTATATTTAATTGTTTATTTGAAATAACTTTAGTAACTTAAACTGCCTAAGGGAAAAAGATAATAAACTGTTAGATAGTTAATAAGCATAAATAACTCTTATCAAATATATAGAAAGGAGAAATAAATATGTCAAGATATACTGGTCCTGTTTATAAAAAATCTCGTAGATTAGGATTTTCTGTTTTAGAAAATGGTAAGGAACTTGCTAAAAGACCTTATGCTCCTGGAATTCATGGAACAAGTAGAAGAAAAAAATCTAGTGAATATGGAATCCAATTAGAAGAAAAACAAAAATTAAGATTTATGTATGGATTAAGTGAAAAACAATTTGCTCGTACTTTTGAAAGAGCTGGTAAGATGAGTGGTATTCATGGTGAAAATTTACTTAAATTACTTGAAAGTAGATTAGATAATATTGTTTATCGTATGGGTCTTGCTAACACAAGAAGAGGTGCTAGACAACTTGTTAATCATGGACATGTTACTGTAAATGGTAAAAAGGTAGATATTCCATCTTATCGTGTTAAGATTGGTGATGTTGTTAGCTTAAAAGAAGATGACAAGAACCTAAAAGTTGTTGCTGAGGCTCTTGAAAAAACTACTAAACGTGTTGACTTCGTTTCTTATGATGAAGGAAAGAAAGAACTTACTTTCTTAAGACGTCCTGAAAGAAGTGAATTGAACGCTGATATTAATGAAGCTTTGATTGTTGAATTCTATAGTAGAGTATAATTTATTGCTCTACTTTTTCTTTTGGTTAAAATACTGATATAGATGTTTTTTATAGAGTTAAAATTTTTGTGAATAGAAAAAAAACAGCTCATTTTAAGAGTTGTCTTTTTTTCCAATGTAATAGTTTTTCTTTCCTCTTTTGATAATAATATAAGTATTATCAAGAAAGTCTTTTTCTTCTAGTAAATAATCTAAGTCAGTATTTTTTTGACCATTTATTTTTATTGCTCCATTACTGATGAATTCTCTTGCTTCTCTTTTACTTTTAGCTGCTTTTAATTCTAGTAATAAGTCTACTAAGTTATTACTTTTTATCATTATGATTTCTTGGTTAGTAAATATTTCTTGAATATCTTTGCTTGTTAAATTTGTAAATTCTTCTGTTACTTTTAATTCTTTATTTCTCATTTTTATTTGCTCCTTTCAAATTTTTTTACATTAAAAAAGAGAAGAAAGTTTTTAATTTCTTCTCTAAAAAAAGTTATTTTATTCTTTAATAATTCCTAAATTTTTTAAATTTGCATTTGAAGATGTAGTCTTACTATCATTATCTGTTGTACTTCCCGAAACTTTAATTGTTCCAGCTGTTGCTCCGGTATATTTTTGTGAAGTTGATGTTTCTGTCATTTCACTTGCTGTAGCTGTTATTTTAACATTTCCACTTCCTGTTATTTTAGCAGTTACAGTTGTAGAACCATTAATATTAACACTATTCTGAGATAATGTTGCATTTCCTGATACACTCAAAGTTGCCTTTCC